>Ga0224527_1000175_pt1 | contig 48888 bp, 38 predicted proteins | sample CBST0metaG_FD_179882 | JGI IMG/M metagenome (GOLD analysis project Ga0224527, IMG submission 179882) | Peat soil microbial communities from Stordalen Mire, Sweden - C.B.S.T0 | ecosystem: Environmental > Terrestrial > Soil > Wetlands > Peat | place: Sweden: Norrbotten County, Stordalen Mire...
CGTCGGGAACCAGCGACCCGATCGTCACAAACTCCATCTCTTCCTGCGAAACCTCTGCCTTTTTCAGCATGAACTCTGAATACAACAAAGCCCTCGAAAAATCGAGGACTTTGTCAGCATTCTGAACACCGTCCTCAAGACGGGGCCTTGCTTTTCGAACTTAAGCCTTACTCTTCTCGAAAGAACTGCGCCATTTTTCGGAACTTCTCGTACCGTCGATCCAGCAATTGCGTCGTACTGAACTTCTTCAATCTGGCAAGATTCTCCACCAGCACTTTGTCCAGATTCTCCGCGGTCTTTGCGTGATCCGTGTGCGCGCCCCCCTCGGGTTCAGGCACAATGGCGTCGATGATCCCGAAGCCGATCAGGTCTGGAGCAGTAATATGCATTGCCTGCGCTGCCAAATCGCGTTTACTGGCATCGCGCCACATAATCGACGCGCACCCTTCCGGCGAAATCACCGAATAGACGCTATTCTCTAGCATGAAGACCTTATCGCCCACGGCAATTGCCAGCGCACCACCCGAGCCGCCCTCACCCGTAACCGTCACCAGAATCGGAACTTTCAGCCGCGACATCTCGCGCAAATCGTGAGCAATTGCCTCACCTTGCCCACGCTCTTCCGCTCCCAGCCCTGGATATGCTCCCGGGGTATCGATAAACGTAAAGATAGGACGCCCGAACTTCTCAGCAATCTGCATCGCGCGAATTGCCTTCCTATAGCCCTCCGGATTCGGCATCCCAAAGTTGCGATAAATCTTCTGCTTCGTGTCGCGGCCTTTTTGCGTGCCCACGACCAGGACTTCCTCGCCATGGAAACGTGCCATCCCGCAAATCATCGCAGCGTCGTCGCCATAGGCCCGGTCCCCATGAATCTCCGAGAAGTCGGTAAACATATGCTGAACGTAATCCAGCATGTAGGGACGTTGCGGATGACGCGCTAATTCTGTCCGCTGCCACGCGTCATAATTTGCGCTAACCTGCTTACGAAGTCCATCAACCCGATCATGTAGGGACCGTAGCTGCTTCTGCGCATCATTATTACTGCCCGCAACCGATTCCAGCTGCGCAATTTGGCGTTCGACTTTTTCCAGTTCCTGGTCTGCCTTTGTTCCAGCTTCCATGCTTATCTTCTCGTCCTAGTCGATCACCTTGACTGATTCAGGGCCGCACAACTCCTGCACGCTTCTAACGAAGGCCCGGTCTGCAATAACATTATAGCCTTCAGCTTCCATCACCACGACATACTCACCCGGTCGCACCAGGTCAAACAGTACCTTCGCCTCGCCCTTTGAGCGCGTAAACAGCCCATGAAGCGCGTCCACCGTCTCCGGCAACGCTCCCGGAAGTTGAATCGAGATACGCAACGAGCGCGGCAATCTTACCTTGGCTTCATCCAGAGGAATGATCTCGTTGATGAACAGCTTTGGCGACGCATCTTCCTCCACGCGCACCGCCGCCTTCACCAGCACAGGAATCTCCAGCTTCACCTTTTCATGCAACCGCTTGTAGGCCTCCGGAAACACCGCTGCTTCCACTCGCCCCTGCATGTCTTCCAATACCAACCCCGCCATCATGTCGCCCTTGCGAGTCTTGGCAATACGAACTCCCGTGATCAAACCAGCTACCGAAACGTCTTCATTCTTCGGAGTCGAGCGCTTCATCGCCATGATGTCGCTGGTCTTCAGCGCGTGCAAATCTTCAATCTTGTCCTGGTATTTTTCCAGCGGATGTCCGCTGATCCAGAACCCGAGAATCTCCTTCTCATTGGCGAGTCGAACCGACTCTTCCCAGTCAGGCACATTCGGCAAACCATCCGACGCACCCGCCGGACTTGCCTCTTCAAAGATGCCGAACAGCCCGTGTTGTCCTGCCTCGCGATCACGCGCCGTCTTCTGCGCCTCTTCCATCGCCTGGTCCAACACTTCCATCAACTGCGCGCGGCGTCCCATCGAATCCATCGCGCCGCTCTTAATCAGCGACTCCACCACACGCTTATTGAGCTGGCGTAAATCCACCTTCTCGCAGAAATCGTGAATTCCCTTGAAAGGTCCGTCCTTACGCGCCTCTATGATCGAGGCAATCGCGTTCCCGCCCACATTCTTCACCGCCGAAAGTCCAAAGCGAATCTGATACCCTCCCGGCGTAATGATTGGAGTAAAGTTCGATTTTGACTGATGAACATCCGGAGCCAGAACTTCGATCCCCATCTCGCGCGATTCTGCGATGTACTTCACCACGTCTTCCGTCTTCCCCGTCACCGAAGTCAACAGCGCAGCCATGAACTCCACCGGATAATGTGTTTTCAGATAAGCCGTGTGATAGGCCACCATCGCGTAGGCAGCGGAGTGCGACTTGTTAAATCCGTACCCTGCAAATTGCGCCATCAAATCGAAAATATGACCAGCGCGTTCCTTGGAGAACTTCCGCTCCTCGGCACCCTGCATAAAGCGCACGCGCTGCACATCCATCTCGGAGGCAATTTTCTTACCCATAGCGCGGCGTAACAGATCGGCTTCACCCAGCGAGTATCCAGCGATGACGTTGGCGATCTGCATTACCTGTTCCTGATACACAATGACGCCGAGCGTCTCCTTCAGCAGCCGCTCCAGCTCCGGCAACATGTAGTCGACCTTCTTGCGCCCCCATTTGCGCTCAATGAAGTCATCGATCATGCCGCCCTGAATTGGACCCGGCCGATAAAGCGCGTTCAAAGCGGTCAGATCTTCTACCGTCATCGGCTGATAGCGCCGCAGTACGTCACGCATTCCATCCGATTCAAACTGGAACACGCCCGAGGTCTGCCCCTTGTGGAAGACCTTCTCAAAGGTCTCCATATCCTCCATATCCAGCTTTTCCATCACCACGGTTTCGCCGCGCGTCTGCTGAATCATCTTTATGCAGTCGTCGATGATGGTCAGAGTCGTGAGCCCGAGAAAATCCATCTTCAACAGGCCCATCTTCTCAACCGCCTTCATGTCATAGGCAGTTACAATTTCGTCGTTCTTCGTCTTATAAAGCGGTACCAATTCATCCAGCGGCACCGGAGCAATCACCACAGCGCTGGCATGTACGCCTGAGTTGCGTACCATCCCTTCCAACTTTTTCGCCGTGTCCACCAGATGCCGAATCGCTGGATCGTTCGTATAAACGTCGTGGAATCCAGCAACGTCCGCCATCGCCTTGTCGATAGTCATTCCCGGCGTCCCAGGAATCATCTTCGCAATACGATCCACTTCGTTGTAGGGCATGTCCAGCACGCGCCCCGTGTCCTTGATCGCAGCCTTGGCCGCCATCGTGCCGAAAGTGATAATCTGCGCCACCTGCTCGCGCCCATACTTTTCGGTCACATAATTAATCACTTCACCGCGCCGATTCATGCAGAAGTCGACGTCGATATCAGGCATGGATACGCGTTCAGGATTCAGAAATCGCTCAAACAGCAATTCGTTCTGAATGGGATCAACATCGGTGATCCCCATCGCATATCCCACCAACGAACCCGCAGCAGATCCACGCCCCGGCCCTACCGGAACGCCATTGTCCTTAGCGTAGCGGATGAAATCCCACACAATCAGGAAGTAACCGGGAAATTGCATCTGCTTGATGATTCCGATTTCGCGATTCAACCGCTCTTCGTAATCACTAAAACTGTGCTTCAGCTTTCCTCGCTCTTTGAAGACGCGCAGCAAATCAAAGCGCCGCGCCATGCCCTCACGGGCAATCCGTTCAAAGTAGCTGTCAATCGTTTCCCCGGGGGGCACATCGAACTTCGGAAATGGATTTTCGACCTTGGCCAATTTCAAGTGGCAGCGCTCGGCAATTCCCACCGTGCGTTTCAATACCTGCTCATAGCCTTGAAAAACCTTGGCCATCTCGTCATAGCTCTTTACGAAGAACTGGTTGGTCTGAAACTTCATACGATTCGGGTCGGCAATCGACTTGCCCGTCTGAATGCAAATCATCGCATCCTGCGCCACGCAATCGTCCTCGCAAATATAGTGGCTGTCGTTCGTCGCCACCATCGGAATATCAAGATCCTTCTCTAGTCGGAAAAGGTCCTTGTGAATCCGCTTTTCTTCTGCCAGTCCCTGGTCCTGTATCTCAAGAAAGAAATTTCCTCTTCCGAAGATATCCTCAAGGGTCTTTGCTGCCGTACGCGCAGCCTCATACTTCCCTTCCGTCAACCGCTCGGCAACTTCGCCCTTCAAGCACGCCGACAATCCAATAAGTCCCTCGGAATGCTCGGCCAAATACCTTTTACTCACACGAGGCTTGTAATAGAAGCCATGTAGCGAAGCCTCCGAACAAATCTTCGTGAGGTTCTTATACCCAACTTCATTCTCCGCGAGAACGATCAGGTGGTTATAACTATCCCCTTGCGGCTCAGCACGATGGTCTTCCTTCTTGCAGACGTATAGCTCGCAGCCAAGGATCGGCTTGATCCCCGCAGCTTTCGCGTCGTTGAAGAAGTGCACCGCGCCGAAAATGTTGCCGTGATCCGTCATAGCGACGGCCGGCATGTCCAACTCCTTGGCGCGTTTGCAAAGCAGTTTGGTATCGCATGCGCCGTCCAGCATGGAGTAGTCGGTATGAAGATGCAGATGTACGAAATCGGAAGACATGGCTAAGGCCGATTGTACCGCTCCAACAGCAGTGAAGCAGCCTCAAGGTGAGGAAAACCGCCTCGTCCCATCACCGCTTATCGTTTAAAGCCTTGCCAGCGTTGGTGTAACCGTAGCGGAGGTGCATCCATCGGGACGCCGATCGCGTAGTCGTCGTCCCTTTCGCTGTCTCGGCTTTTGAGCAGTCCTCCCGAGCCCCAGCGAGGGATCCCCGTGCTGGATACACTTTCAGGATCGCGTTACAACACCAATCAGTCCCGCCTCAGCCTCGTACTTGCGCTTTGAGCCGGAGGAGGGCGAGCGAGGCGGCTTCCACCCCTTCCGGTCGCTCCGGTGATTAGGACTCTCATGGCGATACCATAACGCGCTGGCCGATACTCACGAAAGGCTCCGCCTGCGAAAACCGAACTTCCCGCCCAAGCGGCACATTCGGAAGAAAATTCAGTCGAACCTCATTATCGAACCTTTTTGCCCTGAGAAGAATCTAAGTTGCAGATGCCCGTAATACAGGGCAGCTAGGATCGGACCAGCGTAAGGAGGTATATCTAATGTTCGATGATGTCTTCAACATGCTATTTGGCTGTTGGCACAGCAACTATAGTTTCCCTATTACTGCAAGAAAGGGAAATCAGGCTCGTCCACTTGCAGCCAGCGTCACAGGAACCTATGTTGTGTGTTTAGACTGCGGCAAAGAATTTCCGTACGACTGGAATGAAATGAAGGTTCTATCGGGCGAGCCCGAACACATTCACCCTGCTCCTCTAACGGCTGAAACCGTCGCAGGATTTGGGAAAGTTGCCTAAGTTCTGACTGGCGATGCGCAGCGCCAGCGAACTTTACCTATATCCACGAAGTTAGGGGTTCGCAGATACGGCGTCCGCCTGTCCCTTGCTTGAAACGACTCGTGCCACACTGATCATGGCAATTGCCTGCGCAGCGGAATCATCCAACCCCCTCGCCCGAGTCAACGCATCAACCGAGTCTACTTGTGCCGCTGCCTCGCTAACTTCCTGCACCACCCCGGGAGCGTTGCGGACGCTGCCGCGATCACTCCAAACCGAGTTCAACGAGCTAAACGCAAGATCAAAATAACGCGACGCTAGTTTACGATCGCCAGCTGTACCGCTTGCAAACCCACTGGCTGCCGCCTCGCGTGCTCTCTGAGAAGGAGGCATGGCCTGCAGTTCCTGCAAACGATCATCCTTTGCAGACTGCATTGCCTTCAACACAGAAACCGACTCGTCCATCGGCTGCGATATCTCCCCCTCGCCGCCCGCGCTCTGGGCCACTTGTCTTGCCATCACATCGCCTGCGAGTGCATCCTCATAATCTTTCGGGCCCAGTACCTGCTTCATTGCCCCGGCAGTCACATTCACCGCAACCGTGCGATCGCCGCTCACATCCAGCTCTCCAAGCCAAATCAGCAACCGCACCCCGGCTTGTTTCGCAAGCGCCTTATCCATCTTCTCCGCTGTACGCGCATACATGGCCGCCAGATTCGGAGCCTCATGCTGCATCTTTCCAGCATCCTTCGGCAGACTGTCGAATATCTTTTCGAACTTCTCCTGCGACCATGGGGAGCTCATCCCCACGCGTTCCATAAGGGCCAGGGTAGCTCGCGGCGAAAGCTTCTTTTCTTCCAGCCCAGCATCCACAAGCTTTTGCGCACTGGCCGTAACCACCGGGCACGCCGAGATAGCACCTACCAGCGTCGGCTCTGCTGCATCCACGCGTTGCGCGGGAATGCTCTCGACCAACATCTGCACAGCCTTGCAATCCACCGATCCCGAATTCAACATGGATACGTCCGGCTGGTCGCCTCGCTGAATCAGGTCCTGTTCGATCTTCAAGCCTTCGCGACTATAAATCCTTGCCATCGCCGGACGAATAGGAGAGATCACCGTCGCCGCCGCGGCCAGCACCCGCAATCGATCCTGTGGTTCTGTCTGAGGCAGAGCCACGGCAGATCGCACGACATCGAAAACAAATCGCTGATGTGAGTTGAGCGGCCTCTTCGTCGGATCGGGAGGGTTAACCTTCGCACCACTAGGAACCGCGTCCGCTCTCCCGCCCTGTCCGTAAGCTGCCGCCCCGGCAAACAACAGACCAACGAGCAAAATAGAATAGACGATTGCCTGATATGCCAACGTCATAGGACTAGAAGTGTAACTGATCGGCTAATTCTGCGCACTCTTGCTCAACCATTAACCACTTCGTCAACCCCCGTTTCATTAAAGGTTCCCTAAGACACAATCTTTGCACTGAACTCTGCGCTGTCATTATTTCGGATCAACCAGCGCAGAATTCAGTGCTATTTTGCGTGAAACTTCCGCGCGTGGTCTCGAAGCTCCGTAACAATCTCCTGCGCCGCAAGCGTCGCGCGCTCGAAATCACCCGGCGGAAAACTGATCGCTCCAACCCGCGCGTGCCCACCGCCGCCATAGCGTTCGCAGATCTTGGCAAGATTGATCATGTTCTCCGCGTCTGTCCACGGATTCGACCCAACAGAAATCTTCACGCGGAAACTGCTTTTGCTCAGGCCCACGCTGTACACGCTCTCCGGATGAAGATAGTACGGTATGAATTTGTTGTACCCTTCCAAGTCATAACCAGTCAGATCAAAGAAGATCGTTTGCTCCACGCATTCACTGTGCTTGCGGATAATCTCAATGGAGCGCTGATGCCTTTCGAGCAACGGAGGAATCTGGTCCGCAACAAATGGTATCGCGACAATCTCTTCCAACGGTTGATACGCCAGCAAGTCCATTAATCGCGGAATGAACGTGGGGTCCTGATTCGCCTCCAGCGCCATGGTGATACGCATGGCCGGTTCCTTCATGCCAACAGCAACTTCCGCGCTCTCGTAGGAAGCTCCATCCACAATGTCAGCCCACTTGACCAACTCTTCTACCGGCCCGATATCAAACCCAAAGCGACTCTGCGCAACAGTAGCAAGAAACTTTGTGCACGACTTGAAGTCCGGATCAAAGAATTTCTTATTGCTCTGCTGGCGCTCGAAATGTTCAGCATCTTCTTCCGTCAGAAACGCGCTCTGGTGATGGTCGAACCACCAAGTCAGCTTGTCTGACGCAAGGTACTTAAAATCAACAATCGCGTTTTCGTCTCCGCTGAAGTCGTCAATATTGAAGAGCGCTCCGGAACGGTGCAGTAATCCCTGATACTGAAACTCTGCGTTGTGACGGATACGTTCTCGGTAGAAACGGGTGAATAGCGAAGCTGAGCACGCTCCGTCAAAACATTTATCGTGATAAAAAACCTTGATAATCAATGGTTCCCTTTCAAACTCGTGCCCCAAGGCGCACAACTGATCATATCTGCATGGCCAATGGAAAGCCCTTACACATAAATGTTTTGGGAGGTCGCTGTCAATACTAGAAATGGCGATGAGCGCGGAACCGAAGAACGTCCACACTCATCGAGCATACTCCGTTACTGAATGTGTCTGAATGAACTTGGTTCAGGCTGCTGCCTTGCGGGTCGCGAAGCGGCGCTATTCAAATTCCTGCCGGTCGTGGACCTGCGATCTCCGGTCTTAAACTTGTTCACGATTTGCTGCAGGCTCTGGGCTAAATTGCTAAGATCTTCGCATGCCTTTGAAGATTCCTGTGCGGCAATTGAGGATTGCTCCGCCATCTTCGCAATCTGCTCCATGCTGTTGTTGATATCAGAGCTGGCTGTAACCTGCTCAACAGCTGCCGTCGCAATATGCCCGACAACATCCTGCATAGTCAATGAACTGTCGACAATCTCTTGCAGCGCCTTTCCTGCCTTACTCGCAGCTTCTACTCCACCCTCGACGCGAGAGGTTCCAGAACGTATAGATTCCACCGCAGACGAGGTTTCGCCCTGAATTGTCCGAATCATGTCGGCAATCTCTTTCGTCGCCTGACTGGTGCGTTCCGCAAGCTTCCGAACTTCGTCAGCAACTACGGCAAAGCCACGACCTTGTTCACCAGCGCGAGCGGCTTCGATCGCCGCGTTTAAAGCCAGTAGATTCGTCTGATCAGCAATATCGTCAATCACGCTAATGATGGTTCCAATTCTTTCGCTCGATGCACCGAGTTTTTCGACCTGTAGTACTGTGCTTCGGGTTGAGTCGGCAACATCACGGATCAAGTCAACCGTGTTTTGCACGATCTCACCGCCAGTTTCTGCGAGCTTTGCAGCAGTACGGGCATTCTTCGACGCATGATCACTGTTTTCGCATACCTGTGAAACCGTAACGGACATCTCGTGCATCGCTGTAGCCACTTGCCGCGCTTCATCCTTCTGTCCCGAAGTAGCCCTCGCAATTTCACTTGCCGAAGAGGAAAGTTGCTCAGAAGCACCCGCAAGTTGCTGAGTATTAGTCTCGACCTCCCGAATAATTCCCTGGAGTTTGTTGATGAATACGTTGAACCAGTGACTCACCTCTCCAATTTCGTCTTGAGAGTGCACTTCCAGACGCTTGGTCAGGTCGCCTTCGCCTTCGGCAATATCACGAAGCATATCTACAGACGCAGACAATGGGTGAAGTATCAGCTTCTCTACTAAGAACCAAACCACTCCCGCGGCGGCGAGCAGTGTTAGTAAAGTGCACAGGAATAAAACCCAGAAATTCGAACTTGCGTTTTGAACCAGCTTTTCAGTGGATGCAGTCACAGCGAAAGCACCCCGCAGATCTCCCGCCTTCATCCCTTCCTTCGCGTATCCAAAAGGTCCGATCTCTCCGGCTGGCGTCCCGTGACACACCAGACAATCCTGAGTGAGGCGTACAGGTTGTGCATATCGCATGACGTCATTGCCGTTCTCCACTAGTCGCTCGTAATACTCAACTCGTGCGGGATCCTTATCGAACGATTCCAGGGCTCTACGTTCGAAGGCGTCTGCCTGATTCTTTGGATTTCGGGGTTGGAGCGAAGGTGTCCGAAAAACCATGTTTTCTGCTTTTGTATATTGCTCGGCTACACGCCAAGCAGCCACTACCGGGATTTGATTAAGATTTGTGAACTTCCCGTCAGGAACGAGGGAATCTATGTGCTCTGAATGCCATGACTTGGTCGCGTTCGCCATACCCGTGATCTGCCGAACTTTGTCGAGGAATCCATCCTCAGCCTGTTTGTTGACCCGGCGCTCTGTTATATAGAAACTGATTCCCGAGGTCAAAATTAAAGCCGCTACGATTGATCCCACAATTTTTGCCCTGAGCTTCATCACTTATTTCTCCCGAATCCAGTGTCGGTGCAGGCGAGTCCAAATCGTGCGCTCATCCGGGCCCCCGATCCTAGGCAGGCAAAGCCCTGCCGATACCTAAACATCGGCACAACCTCTATTTGCCACAGAGGGCTTTTACCTTAAATGGGTTGGAAGCGCGTAACCGCAAAGAGAATAGCAGCGGGCCATTAAATCACGGGCGAAAAACTTCAGGCGTCCTTGACACGTCTAGCACGATTGATGATTCCCGCACGGAATCGTGCGGCCTCGGTTGCAAATACAATGCCGAACTGCGAGTACCTACCGTCGCACGCGTGCTTTCTTCTGACATTGCTCGCAGACACCGTATACCTGAAAGGTGTGGCGTGTCGTTTCATAGCGGTGTTTACGCCCGATATCCTTCTCCACTTTCTCTATCTCAGGGGAAAAGAACTCTACGGAACTGCCGCATTCCGTACAAACCATATGGTGATGACTACGTCGGTTGTACTGGTGTTCGTAGCGGGTCACGCCATCATGAAAGGCGACTTCGCTGGCAAGATTACATTCGGCAAACAGTTTAAGCGTCCGGTACACCGTCGTGAATCCGATGCGTGGGTCGCTCCGCTTCACTAGCTGGTGCAGTTCTTCTGTCGAAAGGTGGTCGTGAGTCTCTAAAAATGTGCGCAGGATTGTATCGCGCTGCTCGGTGTGTTTCAATCCGACGCGCTTCAAATGGCTATTGAAAATCTCTTCGGCTTCTCGTATCGATTCATGCGAGAGCTCCGGATGGTCGTCGACGCGTTTTGGCAAGGTCGTCATAGGTTACAAGCCAATCGATGAAGCATACCATTAATGCGCTTCTGCTTTGGTATTCTGTTACTAACTATAAATGAATGGAGGCCCACGTGGCTGCCGATAAATTTGAGGTGGGCCTGGTACAGATGTCCTGTTCGCCCGAACCGAGGGACAACCTGGAACGGGCAGTGTTACATGTGCGCGAGGCTGCGCGCCGAGGAGCACAGGTCATCTGCCTGCCGGAGCTCTTCCTAACCCAGTATTTCTGTCAGCGCGAGGACACAGAACTCTTCGATCTTGCTGAATCGATCCCCGGCCCAAGCACTAAACGGTTTTGTGCCCTTGCTCGCGAATTGGGAGTCGCTATTGAAGTTTCTCTCTTCGAACGAAGAGCACCGGGTCTATACCACAACACGGCGGTTGTAATTGGCAGCGATGGCGAAATTCGCGGACTCTACCGCAAGATGCACATCCCCGATGACCCGCTTTATTACGAGAAGTATTACTTTACGCCAGGCGATTTGGGCTTCAAGAGCTTCGATCTAGAACAGGGTGCAGTGGGGACTCTCGTGTGTTGGGATCAGTGGTATCCCGAAGGGGCACGCCTCACCGCACTTCAGGGCGCAAATGTGATTTTCTATCCCACGGCCATCGGTTGGCATCCAGCGGAAAAAGAAGAGTGGGGGGAAGCCCAGTACGACGCCTGGTTCACTATTCAGCGTGCCCATGCCATAGCGAATGGCGTGTTTGTTGCCGCAGTCAATCGCGTTGGACACGAAAGCGGGGATATTCGCGGGAATAAAGTCGAGGGCGCCGGTCTCGAGTTCTGGGGCGGTTCATTCCTCGCCGATCCTTTTGGTCGAATCATTGCAAAAGCCTCGCACGATAAAGAAGAGATATTAGTGGGCACCGTGGATCCGAGACTGCAGGAAGAGGTTCGTCGGAATTGGCCCTTCCTGCGCGATCGGAGAATTGACGCCTACGGGCCTATTACACAAAGGTTTGGAAAGTAAATGCCTAAGAAGATTGCAGCGGACTTCCCTGCCGCGTTGGGTTACCGTATGCCCGCTGAATGGGAACCACAAAGAGCTACGTGGCTCGCATGGCCACATAATCGAACAGACTGGCCAGGAAAGTTTGAGCCGATCCCATACGTTTATGCCGAGATCGTTCGCCATTTGGCGCGAGCGGCCCGGGTCGAACTGATCGTCAATGACACGGTGTCTGAGGCTCGTGCGCGCACGATATTGACACATGCGAATGTATTGCCTGTCTTGGACGAGCGCATTGGCTTTCATCATTGGCCCACGAATCGCGGATGGCTGCGTGACTCTGGTCCCATTTTCGTAAAGGACAAAAGAAAAAGGGTTGCAGTTACAAACTGGAAATTCAATGCCTGGGCCAAGTACAAGAATTCGCAGCTTGATAACACACTTCCTGAAAAGGTTGCGGACATTCGCAACTGCAAAGAGTTCGAGGCGACGGTCGAAGTAGCTGGGGGAGCTCGGCAGATGGTGCTTGAAGGAGGATCGATTGATGTAAACGGTCGAGGCCTTCTGCTCACCACTGAGGAATGTCTGCTAAGTAATGAGCAGCAGCGAAACCCAGGAATGACACGGGCGGAAATAGAAACCACGCTCGGTAGGATGCTCGGGGTAAAGAAGGTGCTTTGGTTGGAGAGCGGTATCGTCGGCGACGATACGCATGGCCACGTCGATGACATCGCCAGATTTGTTGGCCCGCGCACTGTTTTGGCGGCGACTGAGGCAGATCCAAGTGATGCAAACCACCCGATTCTCAAAGAAAACTTCAAGCGCTTGAAGAAAATGAGGGACTCCACTGGCAAGGCGCTCGAAGTTATCCCATTGCCAATGCCCGCGCCCGTTGTTTTCAAAGGACAACGCGTACCTGCCAGCTATGCGAACTTCTACATTTCAAATCGCACAGTGCTGGTACCAACGTTTAATGATCCCAATGACCTGAAGGCTTTGAACATCATTCAGCATGCGATGCCGAAACATAGCATCGTGCCCATCTATTGCGGCGATCTGATATGGGGACTTGGAGCAATTCACTGTATGACCCAGCAGGAACCAGTCTAGTAGATGCCCGAACCATTCCCAAAACACGAGACTGTGCCAGACGAACGCTGGATGGAAGAAGCGTTGCGTCTGGCAGTTCGCGCTCAGATCGCGGACGAAGTTCCGGTTGGCGCTGTCGTTGTCTTCGAGGGGCGAATTGTGGGACGGGGCTGGAACCAGGTTGTCACTCTAAGCGACCCCTGCGCCCACGCGGAAATTCAGGCGCTGCGCGATGCCTCTCGTGAGTTGGGCAATTACCGCCTCGGTGGCTGCCAACTCTATGTGACGCTGGAGCCATGTGCAATGTGCGCTGGAGCTATCGTCCATGCGCGGATTGATCGCCTTGTGTTCGGGGCCAGAGATCCGAAGGCTGGCGCTGTAAGCGGCATTATGCAGGTGATTAATCATCCAAAGTTGAATCATAAAATCGAAGTGGTGGAGGGAGTACTGTCCGGGCGCTGCATGGAAATTCTGCAGGCTTTCTTTAGGGTACGACGAAGTTAGCCACGACCCAAGGGCATTCCTAATTCTTGAGATGCAATGCAATCAGTCCATCCAGCTTTGCAAACAACTCTCGATTTGAAGTCCGCGGATACTCGGCGAGTTTTTTACAGAACTGCGGAATGTTGAATAGAAAAGATTCCACTTGCTCTTTGCTCAACTCCTCCCAGAAGGCACCATAGCCTGTACGCCCTAACCAGAAAGCATTGAATATCTGTTCGAACTGGTTGCGCACGGGAACAGCAAGATATGGCTTCCCCAAATACAATGCCTCGGTCACAAGAGAAAATCCGGCGTTGGCGATGATTGCCCGTGCAGCGACTAGGTCGTCTAGAAATGTTTCCACTCCCGGCTTCTTATAAAGGATGTTCCCTTCGCGACCTTCGCGGCCAAAACCGTAGGCGATGAATTCGCAATGCACTGAAGCTAGCACCTTGGCGAGGGCTGGTGCGGGCGACGTTACGTATACCAACACCGGTCCCTCTGAGCTCGGGTGCGCATCCTGGATTTGCTGACGCAGTATTGGTGGAATCAATTCGGAGTTCGTTCGTCGCCCGGGGGCGGCAAAAAATGAGCTCACTAGATAATGTGTTGCGTACGGCGTCATTAATCGCGTGACCAGTTTTGCAGCCGTTGCATCTGTACGATAGTGGCGAGGGATCGCGACAGTGAAGTGGGTAAGAATATGTTGATTGTCTATGGAGATCACTGGAAGTTTTCGGCGTCGACCAGCTCTACAAGTGAGGGGTTCAAAATCTGTGATCACCAGATCGATGCCTCGCTCGTCGATAAGCCTTGTGAGTTCGCTGATGCCGCGAGTGGCCTTTCGCGCAAGGAACAGATTGCGTGCCAGCGTGCGGTTGTAGCGTACTTGGTTGTTCACGTAGGTGAATCGAAATCCATGAATTTCCAATACCTCGCAGATGTCCGCCAGGTTACGAAGTCCGCGATCAAACGAAGCCGCGACCACAGTATGCCCCTCACGTTGCAAGTGAAGGATGACTTCTCGAGAGCGGGTTGAGTGGCCCGCTCCTTCGCCGTTAACTCCATAGAGAATGTTGGCCATTGCTGAATGGAAGTATAACCAGTGGAGCGCATTGCAACCAAATGCGCAGCGGGATGCATAATAATGTTCACGAAGGTTTTTGCGAGGTGTAATGGCGGAAGCTAGAAATCGAACCGATAATGAACCTGAGCCGCTTTGGGCAGCAACGGATCAACAGGAGCGCTTGCTTGAGCTGACGGCTCCAACCGGGGATGCGCGCAAGGACCTTCCATTGCGGCGTGATGTGCGCTCACTGGGAATCCTGTTGGGGCGGGTCGTGCTGGAACAGGCAGGAAAATCCGTCTACGATGCCGTCGAACGCCTGCGCACACTGCTGATTGCCCATCGTGAGCGCGACTCCGAGGCTGATTCCGGTGCGGAGGGTTTGCAACAGGCTGACCAGTTGGTCTCCAGCTTGGATGTCGCTTCGGCCTACCTGGTATGCAAATCGTTCTCGCTGTTCTTCGAATTATCCAACATGGCGGAGACGAATCATCGCAAGCGGCGCCGCCGTGCTGGTCAGCTTGGAACGCACATTCCGCTGCCGGGAACGCTACACGGCGTATTACTGCGATTCAAAGAGGCCGGTATTTCTGCCGAGGATGCTTTGAGGTTTTTGTCCGCGATTCGAGTCGAGCCCGTATTTACCGCGCACCCAACAGAGATGACTCGGCAAACCATTCTTCGTAAGCGTCGCAGAATTTCACGGCAGTTGGAGCTACTCGACAGCTTGCCCCTTTCGACGACATTTGCGGGCGACTGCGAAGAAAATATCTTAGCTGAAGTCACAGCCATGTGGCAGACCGACGATGTGCGACTCAAGAAGCCAACTGTGGCTGACGAGATTCGGACCGGTGCGCGCTACTACCCTCTTTCACTGCTGGAAACCTTGCCTAGATTTTACGAGGAACTAGGCGCTGCCTTCTGTGCTGTTTATGGAGAAACTATCGAAGCGCCGCAAATGCCGATGGTTTTGAGCTTTGGCTCATGGATAGGCGGCGACCGCGATGGCAATCCGTTTGTTACCGCAGATTCCACACGCGAGGCGCTGGCATTTGCACGGGGAATTGCTCTCGAGCACTACATCGCCGAAGCCCGATTGCTGGCGCGCCGCCTTAGTGTCTCACGGCATCAGGTTCCGGCGTTGCCGGAACTGGGCGTCAGAATTGCAGAGTTTGTGCAGGAGGCCGGCGCACCCGCGGATATGGCACGGTCGCCGGAAGCGGAGTGGTATCGCACGCTTATGCTACTGATTGCTGCTCGCCTGGAACGAATGCGCTTGGGCGGCGAGGGCTACGCTTCCGCCTCAGAGTTCGAGTCAGACCTGCTCATGATTAGGAACAGCCTTTGTTCCAATGGGGCTGAGCGACTTGCTCGCAGAATGCTGGATCCTTTGCTGCTGCAGGTTCGAGCCTTTGGTTTCCATCTCTATACGCTTGATATACGGCAGCATGCCAAGGTGCATGAGGCTGCTATCCGCGAACTGGCAACGAAGAGCGATCCACACTCTCCGGGAATTGCTAATGAACTCTCCGAGGGAAGTCAGTCTCTTGCCGAAGCTCTGCGTACGGTCGCTGCGGAGAAAGCCCGCTCACCGGAGACGATTCAGCGTTATGTAATCAGCGGTGCAGAAAAGAGCGAAGATGCGCTGGCTGTCATCCGGTTAGCCTCGCTTTTTGGAGTTAAAGTGTCAGGCGGAAATGGAGACACCGGCCTCATGCCCGTGCCACTGTTTGAGTCCATCGAGGCTTTGCAGCAATCGGCAGATGTGATGCGCGCCCTTTGGACCAATCCTGAATACCGCAAGCTACTGGATTCGTGGAACGGATGGCAAGAGGTGATGCTGGGGTATTCCGACAGTAACAAGGATGGAGGAATGTTTACCAGCACATGGGAGTTACACAAAGCGCATCGCGCACTGCACCAGTTAGCACGCGAACAGAACGTTAAGCTTCGAATCTTCCATGGTCGTGGAGGCACCGTGGGCCGAGGTGGCGGCCCGACTCATGCCGCCATTATGGCGCAACCAGTTGGCGACTTCACGGGAGAGATCCGCATTACGGAACAGGGCGAGGTGCTTAACTGGAAGTATCTCGACCCAGTCCTCGCAGAGTGGAACCTTGAAGTGATGGTAGCGGCAGCCTTGGGCGCACTAGCCCGTCCAAATGCCGAGAAGCCAGAGGACGAAGACCAATGGCACGAGGCGATGGAAAGCATGTCAAAGAGCTCTTTTGCCTTTTATCGCAGCAACATTGCGGAAAATCCAGACGTGATTCAGTACTTCGAGGAAGCCACTCCCGTCAACGAATTAGAGCTTGCGCGAATTGGTTCACGCCCTGCGCGCCGCAGCGCAAGCCGTTCTCTCAACGATCTGCGCGCGATCCCCTGGGTTTTCGGATGGATGCAAAGCCGACACGCTGTTCCTGCCTGGTTTGGTATTGGCCATGCGCTGGAGGAGTTTGCCAGTCGCGGCGAAGCGGCCGGACGCGAACTGCAGCGAATGGCCGTCGAGTTCCCTCTCTTCGTCGAAATGATACGCAACGTGGAGTTGGCGATGGCGAAAGCCGATCTCTCCATTGCCCATCTCTATTCCACCTTGGTAAAGGATCAGGCACTTGGCGAGCGTGTCTTTAAAATGCTTTCAGAGGAGTTCGAACGTGCTCGACGCTCAATTCTCTGGCTGACCGGGCAGAAGGAATTGCTCGAACGAAATCCCGTACTGCTTCGGTCCATCAAGTTACGCAACCCTTACGTGGACCCGCTCAGCTTGATTCAGGTTGAGTTGTTACGCCGGAAGCGCAACGGGGACGTCAGCGAAGATATGGAATACGCATTAGGAGCGACGATGAATGGAATCGCCGCTGGCCTACATAACACTGGCTGATGCTTTTGCCCACGAAAAAACTCCGTCTCCACAACTGGAGACGGAGCGAATGAGAAGAAGAAATAAATAAGTGCAACGGTATTCCCCGCACAGGGTAAATACATCTACGTCCTGCCGACTCAACCGAGTCGGCAGGAAATCTAATTCTTTACGCTCTCTTTGTAAGCATTCAGCAGAATGTCTACCGGATGCATCGCCTTAACGCCGGTGCCGTGTTCGATTTGCATTTGGCAAGTGGCACATTCCGTCACCACGCCTTCTGGTGCACTCGCACGAATTCCGGCGAAGAGATCACTGCCGACTTTCATCGAAACCGGATACTTTTCTTCTTTGAATCCGAATGTTCCAGACATTCCGCAGCATCCTGCATTCAGGTCTTCGATTTCCACGCCCGGAAGCTGCCGTAAGAGGTTGAACCAAGGACGACCGATGCCTTGGGACTTCTGATGGCAAGGTGCATGGTACGCAAGCTTCAGCTTCGTGGAAGTCGGCGCGAACTTCGTGTTCAGTTTGCCCTCGTCCTGCTGCATCACTAGAAGCTCTGCGAGGTCGTACGTATTCGCTGCAATTTTGTTGGCTTTCGATTCAAACTCAGAATCACCTTCTAGAAGGTTTCCGAAGCCCGTCTTCAGCATATGACCGCAACTCGAACAGGCAGTAACGATCCGCGCACCGGACTCAACCGCCTCCAACATGCTGTTCACATTGGCCTTGGCCCGCTTGCGAGCTTCCTCAGGGTTGCCATTTGCCAGAGACGGCACACCACAGCAACCGGAGTTTGCTACTTCAGGCTTGAATCCATTCAATTCCAGCAATTGCAGAACGTGTTCACCTAATTCCGGCTCATTGTACCGAATGGAACAGCCAGGAAAGAACACGACCCGCTCTCCTGAGTTCGCCGACGCAATAGGTGTTTTCAAAGTTGGCTTGGCGTAAGCCGGAAACGTGCGTTCAGGCGTAATCTTCATGAACATCGACATGAGTAGCCGAACCGGTTTCAAGCCTAGGGAGAAGTTCGTGATGCCGGGAGCGATGGTACAGAGTTTTCCAAGGAGTCCCGGACGTGCGAACCAGAAATCGCGAAACGTACGAATAGGGGTTTTCTTGTGCGTGGCTTTCGCATTCGCAATCAGCTCGGACACGTTCACTTCATTCGGGCAAGCCATGTCGCATCGATGACAACCGAGGCAGTATTCCACCCATTCCGTATCGCACTCAATTCCCTCACGACGCATGCGTTCCAGCTCAGGTCCAAGACGTTTCGGGCCCGGATAAGCCGGATAAGCTGTCACCACAGGGCATGCCGCATTACAGTCCGAACATTTCAAACAGTTATCGAGTGACACGTCATCTTTGCGCATATTGAACCCCTACTCCCGCTGCAAGCATTCCACCGATAAATCCAGTAAGAATCGCCATTGCGTTACCACCGTGCGCGCTGCTGTTCCGAAGAATCGCTCCCGCAGCAAACAGATTGCTTGCGATTACCTCGCCGTTTGAACCGATAGGCTGGAGATCGTGGTTGACGCTGAGCGCCGGAGATCCCAACAGTTTTCCTGAAAATGGACCAGTGGCAAGAACCAATGTCTCGGATGAGAGATTTAGAGGCCGCGCTGGAGTATCTAGTTGAATTCCCTTGCAACGAGCGTTTTCGATTTGAATCCGTTCGATGGGAAATCCCATAAAACATTCGACCCCGATACGACGAAGCCGAGCCTCCATGCGGTTGAATAATCGCATGCCCGGAATCGATGGAGGAAGTGTGGGTAATTCACAGATCAAGCAACCTAGCTGATTCTCCAACCACCCAATTTCTTCTGGCCCCGACTTCAAGCCGAGAATGCCCGGCAGGATAATTACGTTTGCCTTGGCCGCGATCGGTTTCAGTGCATCTCGCAGTTCCTCTCGGAAATGAATATCGCGGTCAAATCGATTGGCATACTGCAATGTACCCGGAAGCGTACCTGGCTCGGTGGAAAGTTCTATCTCCCGCGCAATATAGGTTGAGCCGCACTCTAACCTTTGTGTGTAATAAGCGAGCCGTTCGGCAGCGAAATTACTGTCGAACGAAGAGAGTCCCTTGATTCCAACGACGGCAAACTGACTCGACGCTGAAGGATCGCCATTCCACAGGTAGAACGGAGCCAACGAAACCGTCTGAAAACTTCCCAGGATTGTCGGGACATGACGCTTTTCTTCGATGCCTCCCAGAAAACCACAGCCAGCAAGTTTCGTGAAGTTACAAAAGAACTGAATCGCGTCTTCAAGACCGGGTGTTCCACGATCCATGTCCTGGACTTCGACACAACCTGCCCCTAGAACAAACGAACCAGGTCCGGTGCTGACCAGCGCGACCTTTAAGCCGCGACTCGCTGCCGCCGCTGCGCTGGTAATACCGGCGATTCCTGCACCGGCCACGATAACGTCAAAATGATTGCTCTTCACGTGCCTCACCTGCCTTCCTGGTCGTGAAAGTTGTAGGCAACCCCAAACAAATCGTGACTGAGATAGAGTTGTTCAACCTGCTTGCCTTGACTGATCCAGGATTGCCCCTTCCAGCGCTCATCTAGATAACGTTCGAATTGAGTCGAAGCTTCAGCGGCACTCCAACGATTTGTTTGAAAACCAGCTAGCATTGCCTTGTAACCGCAGAATGTTCCTTGGCAAGGACCAAAGCCCAACCTAGTACGACGGCCTATATCGCTGATGGTCTTTGCGGGAATCAAAGTGTCAGGACCGAGCACAAATTCCAATTCGGCGCGCGTTACCAATTCGCATTCGCATACTACCTCGGCAAGTTCAGGACGAACCTCAATCGCGCTTACGATCTTCGCAAGATTGGAGCCTAATCTCTTGTCGGCTTTCTCCACGACAGGAAGAGGGAGCAGTTTGTGTGCCCTTCGCAATGCTGCTTCGTCGTGATGCGGACGCAATAGTACCTCATGGGTCGAGCAAGGTACATCGACTCCGAGTTTCTTCGCTACAAGATCGCTCACGGCCTGAGCCATCATTCGGTAAGTAGTTAGCTTGCCGCCGACTATCGAGACGAATCCCTTCACATGGTTCAGCGATTCATGATCCAGCAGAGCAAAGCCGCGACTAATTTCACGCCCTCCGGCACTGTTGACACTCGGCGGAACGTACAGGGGACGAACTCCGGAGAAGATGCGCAGTACACGAGCCTCAGCTAGAACCGGCACAAGTTCGGTGCCTAAATCGAGCAAATGCTGAATCTCTTCCGGCGAGACAGTCAATCCTTCCGGTCCCGGAACCGTGATCGAACTTGTACCCAGAATGCACACTGGGCCAGCTGGAACAAGGATGTCGGCATCACCAGGTTTGCGGCAGCGGTTAATTACGCGAGATGAAAGCCGATGGTTCAGGATCAGTAGAGTGCCTTTGTCGCAGCGAACAGGCACCGCGACACCTGCCAGTTCCGCGACCTTTTGAGCCCAGCCTCCTGCGGCGTTGATCACCATCTCGCAGGCGATATAACCTTCTTCGCCAGTTAGCGTGTCCGAATAGCGCACGCCCTTGGCTTGACCGTTCACGATGTCAATCGCTTTCACTTCGCAATACGTTTTGAACTGAGCCCCGCGAGCTACGGCTGATTCAATATTTGACAAAGTGAGCTGAAAGACATCTACATGCGCGTCGGGACAAGTGAATGCTCCGACGATATCCTTGGGCAGATTCGGTTCCAATGCCAGGGCTTCATCAGCCGATAGTCGTTCGGAAGGAAGGTTGATCTGTTTGCAGGCTTCGAACCATTGTTCGAAGAACTTAGGATCGTCCTGACGGCATTCAACAAAGAGTCCACCTGTATCGTGAACACAATGGGGAGCGATGCGTTTAATAATTTTGTTTTCGGCAACACACTCTTTTGCCGCTTCGGAGTCTTTCACTACGTAGCGTCCGCCGGAGTGCAGCAAACCGTGACAGCGCCCGGTTGCGCCATTGGCTAGATCACGTTGTTCCAGAAGAATTGCGGAGATTCCACGCAGGGATAGATCCCACAGGATGCCAGCACCCGTTGCTCCCCCACCGATGATTACGACTTGCGTTTTTTCCATGACTTCCCCTCTGCAATCGAAGCTGCGGGGTTTCACGTCTGTGCATGAATAACCCGCCTGAATGCTCTCGCTGAACGGGAAAACCCGAACGATGCATTCCTGACTGGGTGGATGAAGCCAAACTAGAGGGGTGAGCGCCTCTCAAAACCGGGTGCGAATCTGATCTGAACTGATACGAACCGGTCGCGTTGAGAGCTGCTCAAAAGTGTAGTCTGTGTGCGGCTAGGCTCTGAAGTGGAGACTCGCTCGTAATGAGCGAAATGCTATGCAGGGCGCCGGCCGCAAGCTATACAGACTAACATCCAGGATGCACTTGGCATTATCTGGCAGCAATCTCTAGCGGCATTCAGTCACCCGCACGTGCTGTCTCATGCGCTCTACACGTAGCGGTGTGGGAGTTCCAACCGATGCAAGAGTGAATCAGAAGCGAACAAAAGTCAACGGAATAATAGCCCTAATTCCGTATCTCGCAGCTAGTCACGGTTAGGAAGAAACCGTATTCCACTCCGACACATCTACACATTCCGAACGAGGAAGGGCCCTTCGAAATTCCGAAGGGTATTTCGTGGCCGCCTCCCGTTTCGTATATACTCCGGGACGAAGTAGCTCAACTTTCGCTGTTCACTGCGTCTTCGGGCCTGGAGCGGCGGCATCGACTTGGTTCTGTTTCCGCGCTATCCTATTTCACGCGCCTCCGGAGGTTCCACTTGTCGTCTTCTGCGAGAACATCGCTCGATGCGTCCCGAAAGGACGTCTCTAACGGAACTGCCGGAAGTGCAGCATCAATGAGAGAAGAACTGCAACCGCTTCGCCTTCTGTTGGCTGAGACTCCGATCATTCCGGCAATTCGCAACCCTGAGCATCTGGATCTAGCGCTGGCCTGTCATGGAAAGGTGATCTATTTCCTATGTGGCGACCCTGAAAACATTGTGAACATGCTCGAACGATCACTTGCTGGAGGTAAACTTCCAATCGTCAACATGGATCTGTTGAGCGGCTTTTCACGTGATGCCAGCGCGCTCTCATATCTCAAAAAGCGTGGACTGAAGGGGATCATCTCGACGCACCATGAATCGTTTCGCCACGCTCATGCACTTGGAATGTATGTGATTCAGAGAACGTTTTTGCTTGATCGCGGGGCCATGGAAAGCGTTGCGAACCAGCTGAAAAGCACGGCTGCAGATGCGCTTGAGGTGCTCCCTGCTATCGCCGCGCCGCGCCTCGTTCCTTCGATCCGAACGATTCGGCCAGAAATGCCTCTTGTTGGTGGCGGATTGATTCAGTCCATGCGCGAGATTGAAGATTTGCTCAGCCAAGGTCTGAGCTCTGTTTCCGTGAGCGACACCAAACTCTGGATCCGGTAGTTCTCAACTCTGGCTGAGTTTCTCTATCGTGAAACAGCTTTACCGTTCGCGAAAGGGCTTGATGTTGGCTTGCGTTGCTTTTCAATCAACGATCCAGCATAATTTGGAAGAAGATTTGCTCCTCCGGACGGCTTGACTTGTTGAACTTGCCTAATACGATCACCCTAAGCAGAATTGGCTGTATCCCATTCCTTATCTGGGTGCTTTCCAGCAGCATCTTTCGGCCAGGCGAACAGGAGTTGCTGGCAGCCGGAATATTCATTTTAGCCTCCATAACCGATGGACTTGATGGGTACTTGGCTCGTAAGAACGGCCAAATTAGCAGCGTGGGAATTCTGCTTGATCCCATGGCGGACAAGCTTTTGGTCGCGGCCGGTTTGATCCTGCTCGTGCGCTTCACTCCAAACCTGATGCCTCCTTGGATCGTTGTTCTGGTTCTCGGACGTGAATTTTTGATCACAGGGCTGCGCAGTGTAGCAGCAACCGAGGGGTTTGCGATTCAAGCCCGTGATCTTGGTAAACTGAAGATGGTCTTACAGATTGTTGCGGTGGTTGCGGCGATTTTGGCTCATCGCTGGTACGAGTGGAACTTCTTCGGCTTTATCGTCGGAGTGGATTTAATTGCGCGAATCTCTGTGTGGTTCATGCTATTTGTTTCCCTGCTTTCAGCAGTCGATTACTTTATAGCCTTCTGGGATCGGGTGGATCGTTCGGCACGCGGTCATCAAGGCGCAGGCATCACACCGAAACCGGGAACCGCAAGTTCGACTCCCTCCGCTTAATCGCCTCACATCTACATCTTGGCCAGTACTTCGAGGACACCCTTCATAAAATATGGGAGGTCGTCCGGATTACGACTGCTCACGAAATTGCGGTCCACAACCACAGGCGCGTTTTCGAAAATAGCTCCAGCGTTCACTAGGTCATCCTTGATTCCCAGGCTACCGGTAACCCTCACGCCCTTGTAGACGCCTCCAGAAATCGCCATCCACCCACCGTGGCAGATCGCTGCGATCAACTTCTTTGACTGATGGAACTCACTGATGAGAGTTTTCACTTTCGGGTCGCGCCTCAGTTTATCTGGAGCCCAGCCTCCGACTAGGACTATCCCTGCAAAATCAGCTTCCTTCATATCCGCGATGGCAGCGTCGCTCAGGCACGGATAGCCATGCTTGCCGGTGTATTTATAGCCCGACTTAGGCCCTGCAATTACAACGTGATACCCGGCCTCCTGCAAGCGATACTTCGGGTACATCAACTCCATGTCTTCGTAAGCTTCTTCAATAAAAATCAGTACAGACTTCTCAGCCATTAGCTTTCCTCGTTTATTCTTTCCGCATGAAACCCGCTGCCAACTTGCGAACTTCAGCACTGTTATCCAAGTTCATTGCCTCTTTTGTCAGTTGTGATAATTCCACGATGGATAGTTTTCGCGCCTGCGCCTTGATTGCAGCCACTTGGTTGGGCCGCACACTCAGAGAACGTACACCAACTCCAATCATCAATGTGGCCGCTACGGGATCCGATGCAGCGTCACCACAAACGGATACATGACAGCCCACAGCATCAGCCTCTTCACAAATGTGCTGAATTGTTCGCAGTACGGCTGGGTGGACAGTATCTTGCAGCGAATCCAAATCTGCATTGCCTCGTTCAGTAGCCAACACGTATTGCGTTAAATCATTCGTGCCGATGCTGAAGAAGTCCGCCAACTTGGCGAATCGTTCCGCCAACATTGCTGCCGCAGGAACCTCGACCATCATTCCAAGCTTTACCGGCCAACGATGTGCGACATGCTCGTGCTCCAAAATCGCATGCGCCTCTTCGGCAAACGAACGCGCTTTCTGCATCTCCTCAGGACTGGTCACCATCGGGAACATGATCCAGACATCATGAGCGATTCCTGCCCTCAGGATCGCCTTCAAATTCGAAAGAAAGAACTCCGGATGGCGGAAGGATAGCCGCAGTCCACGAACTCCCAAGAACGGATTGTGCTCTGCCGCCGTTGGAAGATATGAAAGGGGTTTGTCGGCCCCCACATCCGGTGTTCGAATCACGACCGGGCCAGGACCCAATCCAGTCAACACTGCAGCCAAAGAGGCAGTCTGCTGGTCTTCTGTAGGCATCTGTTTATTCGCCAGATACACGAATTCCGTGCGGAGCAACCCTACGCCTTCAGCTCCATTCTTGTTTGCTTGCACTGCGTCTGCAGCGTTCCCCACATTCGCGAGAATCTCGATCCGAACTTGATCACGAGTAAAGGCGGGCTCGTGCTTATCTCGCTCTAGCAGCTCACGTTTATCGATTAACGCTTGCTTGCGCTGACGAATGGAGACCAAATCGGCCTCTGCAGGGTTTACCCACACTTGACCGCTCGAACCATCTAGCGCTACGAGGGCGTCTATTCCAAGCGCCAAACTGCTCACGCCCTTTGCGCCAACAACCATAGGAATTCCCAGAGTCCGCATCAAAATTGCGGCATGGGAAGTTGCACTTCCGGCGCTGGCTATCACGCCGAGTACGCGTTCCGGATCGCAGGCTGAAGCTTCGCTCGGCAGCAGTTCACTCGTTAACAGAATCGCAGGAGGATCAGGGTGGATTCGTGATACTTGGCTCTCGCCCGCAATCGCACGCTGAACTCGTACAGAAATGTCCCGAATGTCGGCAGCGCGCGCACGCATGTATTCGTCTTCCATCTCCGAATACGCTGCGGCCAAGCTTGCACTCTGCTCTCGCCACGCCATTGCTGCAGAAACTTTGCCGGCTGACACCTTTGAGCGAACCTCGTCCAGCAGTACTGGGTCGCTAAGGATTAAAGCTTGGGCGGCCAGTATCTCAGATGCTGCATCAGCAGGCGAAGACGATTCGCGATGTAAATCGGATGCTACGCTCGCGAGCGCGTCATCTAGCCGCTTCAACTCCTCACTGGGTTCGTCCTGTTTCCGGTCCATCGGCAATGGCAGCACCGCGCTCAACTCCAATACCCTACCGATAGCAATGCCTTCTGATGCCCCTACGCCCGAGGATTCATCTTCACCGGCCAACATCGACACTGGATCGTTAGCTTTCCTGGAAGGAGCAGCATCAGTTTCCGCAGCTTCGCCAAAGCGATCGATAGCTAACTGCTTCAGTTGCTCAGAAGCATCTCGGGAATCACTGCCTCGAACGGTGAAGCGCATGCTATCACCGTTACGAGCTTGTAATAAGCTGACGCTCGTAAGACTGCGCGCAGACGAAGGCCCGCGATGAGAAGTTAGATTCGTGACCTGAACGTCTGATTGAAAACGGTTTGCGCACTGGACCAGCGTTGCTGCGGGGCGCGCGTGAAGCCCATGGGGATTTTCGATAACCACATCGAACTCGATCGGCTTCGAATCCGTCACTTCTGGGACTCGAGCCACCGGAACCGAAGGGACATCCTCAATACCCAACTGCGACTGCTTCGGAGCTAGTGCAGCCTTGGCTTCACGTACAACATCATCCAAGCTGCCCCCTACGCTTGCCTGTACTGCGGCAGAGACTGCGGCTTCGACGAGGGGGGCGGGGCATAGTCTCAATTTCGTTAGAGGGTCAGCAACAACGGAGGTATCCAGCAATTCGAGCGATGTCTGGGCACTCAGCACTGCCGAACCAAGATCCATCAGGACTACGGCACCATCGCCGTTTAGAAAGGGTTGCAGAACCTCTGATATGTGGACCGCGTCCGTGCCGAGTTCATCGAAATTCTCGCCAACTCCGGCTGCAACCGCGATAGGAAACTCTGGTCCTACCATCTGCAGGACCAGTTCTCGAAGGGCAATCGCCAGTTTCTTACTATGGGAAACTAGAACAATTCCGACCATGATGTTCTATACCCGCTTCGCCGGATTCATGAGCCAGCGCTGACCGTGGCCAAGCACTCGAATAGCAACGCAGTCGATGTCGCTCCCGGATCCTGGTGTCCGATGCTGCGTTCACCGAGATAGCTTGCACGCCCTTTTCGAGCCTGCAAGGGAATCGTCTTCTCAGCAGCCTCACGCGCAGTTACGGCTGAGGCATGAGTTATCACCGAGATGTCATTTCCTGCCGCTTTCATGGTCTGCAGAGCTGGGGCCATTGAGTCGACCATCGTTTTATCACCCAGTTCAGCCTTGCCACGTTTCTTTACGTCAGCTAGTCCGGCCTCAAGAATTGAAACAAGTGCAGCAGCATCCAGTTCCTGCTTCCCTGCCGATTGCTTGCCTAATTCCAGAAAGAACCCGCCATAGAGCGGCCCTGCCGCTCCTCCGACAGACGAAAGCAGCGTCATTCCGACGGTCTTAAACAATGCACCAATATCAGCGGACGGAACTCCATCAAGCTTCTTTGCCACTGCAGAGAAGCCGCGGGTCATATTCGCACCATGGTCGCCGTCACCAATCGCCGCGTCCAAATCGGAGAGCTGCGTCGCATTCTTTTCAATAGCACCAGCGGTCGTGAGTATCCACGACCGCATCTGCTCAAGCTTCAACGATTCCATTGTCACTTCTTTCCTGACTCGTTAGATTCCCCAGCGTAGCGCCGGAGTATTGACAGGAGCATCCCACAAGCTGATTAAATTATCGTCAGCGCGAAGAGCGGTGATGGATGTGCCCGCCATTTCCAGGCTAGTGATGTAGCTGCCAACCAGATTGCGTACGACTCTGAGACCGTGCTTTTCAGCAATCTGAGCTGCTTTCCGATAAATAATGTAGAGCTCGATCAGCGGAGTTCCACCCATACCATTCACGAAGAGAATGATATTCTCACCCCTCTTGAATGGAAGATCGCTGAGTATGGGTTCCATCAGCATTTCAGTAATTTCATCTGCCGGTGCCATGGGAACACGTTTACGACCAGGCTCGCCATGGATTCCAATTCCAAGCTCCATTTCGTTCTCGCCGAGCTCGAAAGAAGGCTTGCCAGCATGCGGCACGGTGCATGGAGTCAGCGCCAATCCCATGCTGCGACCAGTTGCTCGGATACTATCACCGAGAGTTTTAAGGTTGGCAAGATCAGCGCCTTTTTCAGCGGCAGCACCCAGCAACTTTTCCATTAGAACAGTCAGTCCAACGCCGCGACGACCAGCAGTCCAAAGACTGTCCTGAACGGCCACATCATCATCGGTCAAGACGCTGGCTACTTCGATTTTCTCTTCCCGCAACATATCCGCCGCGAGGTCAAAATTCATGACATCGCCGGTGTAGTTCTTGACAATGTGGAGTATTCCACGACCGCCATCAACAGCCTTACTGGCTTCAAACATTTGATCGGGAGTAGGGCTTGTGAACACATGCCCTGGACAGGCCGCATCCAACATTCCTAATCCAACAAAACCGCCGTGCATCGGCTCGTGACCACTGCCGCCGCCGGAGACCAATCCCACTTTGCCCTTGATGGGCGCATCTTTGCGCACAATGTAGAACGGGTCCAAGCTGACGCGAAGGCGATCAGCATGAGCCAGCGCAATTCCTTCTAGCGCTTCCCGTACAACATTTTCCGGAGAATTGATGAGCTTCTTCATGAAACTTCTCTCCTACGAACTTGCGGCGCCCCTAGGAGCGCCGCAGTTATTTTTTACAGAATTCCGGTCGCCTTGCAGATCACGGAGCCAATCCCTGCACCCACCAGAGGTCCGATTACAGGAACCAGAGCATAGCCCCAATCGGAGCCACCCTTACCTGCGATCGGAAGCACGAAGTGGGCAATACGGGGACCAAGGTCACGATTTGGGTTCATCGCCCATCCCGTAGGACCACCAAGCCCCATGCCCAGGACCCAAACCGTCACGCCCCACATAAACGGACCATAACCTGCAGGCAACCCGGTTGGAGAAACGCCCTTGGACCCGAGAGCGAAACCAATGATCACGAGGAAGCTCGTGGCAATGATTTCGGTCAGCAGGTTCAAAGGAAGGTTGCGGATAGCCGGTCCGGTGCAGAAAATGCCCAGCTTCGTTGCTTGGTCCGGTGTCTCAGACCAATGCGGCAGATATACAAGCCATACCAGAGCCGCACCGACAAATGCGCCAGCAAACTGCGCAGCAACCAATCCACCCACCTGGCTCCAAGGAGTAGCCCCTGCGAGTGCAAGAGCAAACGTTACCGCGCAATTCAGGTGCGCGATACCACCAACGGCTAAGCTGGTGAAGATGCCCGCCGTGACGGCCAAGCCCCATGCAGTTGCAACCGTAAGGTAACCAGCTCCATTACCCTTTGACTTGTTGAGCGAGACGCAAGCACAAACTCCGTCTCCCAGAAGAATCAGCACCAACGTACCGAGAAATTCACCAAATACTGGTCCATGCATTTGAGCAGACCTCACTTTCGATTTTTTTGAATCTGGTCGTTTACTCTTTTCCGCAGTGACGCTTAACTACTCAACCCAGTCAAAGGTCCGCGTAACGGCCTTCTTCCAGAAGTGATACAAAGATGCTCTCTTTTCTTCTTCCATCGAGGGATTCCAGCGATGATCTTCTGCCCAGTTGGCAACCACTTCATCCGTATCTTTCATGAAGCCAGTAGCCAAACCGGCAGCGTATGCAGCGCCTAGAGCGGTGGTTTCCTGCACAACCGGACGAATTACCGGTCTGTTCAGAATGTTTGATTGGAATTGCATAAGCAGATGGTTGACCACCATTCCGCCATCAGTACGCAGCGTTGCCAATTCGATGCCGGAATCCTTCTCCATGGCATCCAGCACTTCGCGAACCTGGAACGCAGTTGACTCCAGAGCTGCACGAGCGATGTGGCCCTTATTGATGAAGCGCGTCAAACCTGCGAAAACACCACGAGCGCTGTCTTTCCAGTACGGTGCATACAGTCCCGAGAATGCCGGAACGATGTACAGGCCGCCGTTGTCATTGACTGTCCGGGCAAGAGCCTCAACGTCAGAACTTTTCTCGATGATCCCAAGGTTGTCACGGAGCCACTGAACCAGTGCTCCGGTGATTGCGATACTTCCTTCCAGGGCGTAAACGGCCGGCTTCTTTCCGATCTTGTAGCCGAGAGTGGTCAGCAATCCGCACTTTGAGGGGACAATCTTGGTGCCAGTGTTCATCAGCATGAAGCAACCGGTACCGTAAGTATTCTTAGCCTCTCCAGGGTTGAAGCACGCCTGTCCGAAAAGGGCTGCCTGTTGATCGCCGAGATCGCCGGCAATTGCGACACCCTTTACTGGTCCTAGAATTGCGTGGCCGTACACTTCAGAGCTCGAAGCAATCTTCGGCAACACAGAGGCAGGGATGTCAAACTCTGCAAGGATGTCCTTGTCCCAGCTCAGTGTCTCTAGATCCATCAATTGCGTACGGCTGGCGTTGGTCACGTCTGTCACGTGAACACCACCATTAACTCCGCCCGTCAGATTCCAGATCAGGAAGGCATCAATGTTTCCGAACAGCAGGTCTCCGGCTTCAGCAGCCGCGCGAGCACCAGCAACATTGTTCAGGATCCAGCGAATCTTGAGGCCGCTGAAATATGTGGCAAGGGGTAGTCCGGTCTTTGCGCGATAGCGATCCTGACCGCCGTTCGCGGTGAACTCGGCAACGGTCTCTGCAACACGGGTGTCCTGCCAGACAATGGCGTTGTAAACAGCCTTGCCAGTCTTCCTGTTCCATACCACTGTGGTCTCGCGCTGATTCGTGATGCCGATACCTGAAAGGTCCTCAGGCTTCAGCCCCTTTGCGTCCATTGCTTCCTGAATCACTTCTTCTACACGGCGCCAGATTTCTGCAGGATCGTGCTCGACCCAACCTGGCTTTGGATAGATCTGCTCATGTTCCTTCTGTGCAACGCTGACAATTCGACCGGTGCGATCGAAGATCATAAAACGTGAACTGGTCGTTCCCTGGTCAATTGCTCCAATGTAGTTTGCCATGTGTCTTCCCCTATCCTTTTTCTGCAAGGCCCGCGGGTTATACCCTCGAGCGCTACGTTTCACAGTTAAGAATTACCCAATCCCGGCGCTTTGAAGCAGATGCTGAATCGAACCCAAGTAGGCATCAATTGCCTGCTTGGTCTGTGCGTCGCTCCAGGCTAGCTCCTGGGCCAGCAGTTGGCCCACGACGGGTGCGGCTTGTGCAGCCTCTCTCCAGCTATGAAACTGCACACCAACTCGGCGTAACAGTATATCCTCGATCGTCTGAGCCATTTCCTCGCGGATTGCGTAAACCACTTCCGCGCGAATAACGAAACCACCATCGGTGAGCGGTTGCAGGAGTTGCGGGTCCTGCGCTGCCAGTTCGAGCACTTTGGGCGAATCCGTGCCGAACTTCTCCGCGAGGTGTTGCGCCGTTTCTGGGGACAACCGATAGTTCTGCGCTAACTGCTTCCAAAAATCCGGTGTAAACCCTTGCGCACCGGTGAGCAGAAAATCTAACGTCTTACACGCGACCTGCTGGCCCCCAAGGGCCCGCTGCGCGTGGTTAATTCCGTCTTCTGCCATAGCGCGGTATGTGGTCCATTTACCACCGAGAACGCTGATAAGGCCGCTAACTTCATCGACCTCGACTTCATGGTCGCGAATCAGTTTCTTGGTGTTCACCGCATCTTTGGATTTCACCAGCGGGCGCATTCCCGCATAGGCCGACAGCACATCGTTTGGAGTTAAATTAACTTTCAAGTACTGATTCACATACTTGAGAAGGAACTTAACCTCTTCAGGTGTGACCACCATTTCGTCAGAGAGATTTGCTTCATCATCCGTGGTCCCGACCAGTAATCGGCCGAGCCATGGAATCGCAAAAATCACCCGACCGTCTTCCGTTTTGGGGATTAACAGAGCCGATTTGCTCTGGAGAGCCTCCAACGGAAGCAGCAGGTGGACGCCTTTGCTTAAACGCAGGCGCTCTGCCACCGAGGGGTTTGCCAACAGGCGGATATGATCGGCAAAAGGGCCTGTACAATTTACAAACACCTTCGCACGGATCTGGAAGCGTTCCTGGGAAAACTGGTCTTCAACTTCCAACACGTCCAGCTTCCCTTTTGTATCTTTGCCAAAACCGACAGCCTTTGCATAGTTAATAAGTTGCCCACCCTGCTGCGCAAATGTCTGCGCTAGAGTGAGGCCGAACCGGGCATCATCGAACTGTCCGTCAGCATAAGAGACCGTTCCCGACAGCTTGTCGCTGCGCAGCGAAGGCATTCGTCGAAGTGACTCTGCCTTTGATAGCATTCGACTCGGAAACAGACTGGCCGAGCCGGCGATCCAGTCATAGGTCTTCATGCCGATGGTGAAATACACCAGCTCCCATAGACTGAAGCACGGCACTAACAGTTCGAGAGGATGGGCGAGAAAAGGTGCGCAACGCAGCATGTGGATGCGTTCGTGGAGTGCTTTTCTCACCATCGCGTACTGACCGTAGTCAAAATCCGCTACAGCCTGTTGTAGATACCGGACGCCACCGTGAACTAGTTTGGTAGAGGCTGCTGAAGTGCGCGAAACAAAATCTCCCGCATCCAACAGAACGGTTGAATATCCACGCAGTTGCGCATCCAACGCGCACCCCATTCCCGTTGCTCCGCCCCCAATGATGCACACGTCATACGTTCCTTCGAGGATTGTTTGGCGTGAGCTGTTACGGCTTCTCATCAATGCTCCTTAAAAACCTTGCTGAGCTACGGTCAGAGTTCTAGAACGTGCTAACTATACGGAAGCCTGCAACTCCGGCAGCACCGGTGCTCCGGCCGCCAACGTTAGCGTAATACTGGTAAACCGGCTGCAAAACCAACCAAGGAGCAAGCTGCGCCTTGTAGTTGATTTCGTAAGCTTTTTCATCGCTTAAGCGAGGAAGAGCCAGAGAAGTTTCATAGTTATTGAAATCGCTGCCAATTTTGCTGTAGACGAAGCCGAATGCTAAGCCATCCTTCGGGCGACCCGTAATCGGACCATTAAAGATCACACCAGCGGTGAATTCCGTTGGCACTTTGCTTTTGCTCTGTGACCCAACGTTGAATCCAAACGTTACGTCCACACCGCGATTGCTGCCAGCGGCGGCACGGTACACAGGCTGGTTGGCCTGAAGATAGAACGTGTTATTTCCGCTGACTGTCGTACCTTTGCTGTAATCGAAGAATCCGCGTCCGCCGTTGTAAATGAAGCCAGCCTTAATGATTCCAGGGTAGCTCTTGCGAGTAGCCGGAGCGCCAGGATCAGTGTAGAAACCAACTTCTGTGTCCGAGGTGGAGCCAAAGGAACCGTTCTTGTAATCGAAGCCACTTGGATAGCTGCTCTCTAACGTGGAAGGCGTGATGTAAGCGGTCTTCACATAAACGTGCTTCTCTGGGATCACCTTCAACTCAACACCAGGTCCCGTCGACGGGTCATAAGAGGCTCGGACGTTTCCCATGTTGCCGAAGTTGTAATCCAAAGGCTCAATCAAGTAGCTGCCGCCGTATTCCTGGAGGCCATAAAAATCCTGCGCGGCAATCAGACCGGCCGTCAGCACGATTTTGTCTTTCGCAAACTTCTGCTGCAACCACATGGAATCAAGCCTGAACTGGTGGTAGCTAACCAATCCGCTCGGATTAGCGATGCTGCCAATCACCCCACCCATGTTCGAACCGTTCTGCCAAAGACCGGTAACGTGGTAGCTCAGCCCCTTTGCCGCCGAAAACTTCCCGAAATCGACATCGACGGTGCCACGAATACGGTTCCAGTTATTGAACGTCTGGTCGGTTCCCGCCGGGTGCCGGACATCGTCCAAAGCATCCGTGATGTAGAAGAAGTTGAAGCTGAATCCCTTGTCAGCCAGTTTCTGGCGTTCAGGTCCCCAATTCAGCATGTAGTCTTGATGCATAAAGGCCATGCCAGAAGGTGCAGGGGCCACTGCTGGAGAAGTGGAGGTGGTACTGGATTGCGGATCGGCAGCAACTGCCGAATCTACCGGAGCCGGTTGGTCCCCGGTGAGAGCAAACGTGGGGAGTGCAAAGTTTAGCAGGATCAACGCGAAGCCGGAAACAATCGCAAGCTTTCCAAACCCGCTACGAACACTACGAAGCATTGGAGATATCGCCATTACGTTCTCCTTATTGATTCTTTCCATTCGAAATTCGCCCTGTTTAGCTACAGCAAAAAGCCGCCCACATGAATACACTTTTGGCGTGTATCGAGCGGGCGGCTTCTCTATTCTCTGCCGCAACGGAGAGGACTATAACCATTGCACGATGCAAAATCAATAGAAATCTTTAATCGACTCCATAAGTACGACAACTATGAGGGGCAAGTGCTTGTCCTTTGCTACTCACTGCAGGGCCAAAAGCTATGTTGTCGCATTCAGGCAACCAAATCCTCATAGTGAAATGACCTTCTCTGATAATTCACTTGACGCTGCGAACGTCTCGTTCAGGTGAGCACTGAGACGAGACCAGAACCTCCCTCGAACCGACGGTCGTATTGTTGAGATTCGGACTGATCCGTTATGATTGCACGCCGAACCGGGCGGTCATTCCGCCTCTGGAGTCCAACGCATGCGACGGATTCTCACGCTGTTCTCGATCACCATTCTGGCGCTTTCTGCCATTAGTCAAACCAGCACCCCGGTCACCGCTCCCTATCGGGACGTCAGTCTTTCTGTCGATCAGCGCGTCAAAGATGTTTTGGGACGTATGACACTGCAAGAAAAGGCCTCGCTGCTTTCCGGCGCAGGATGGATGGAAACTGCTACTATCGATCGTCTTGGCATTCCGGCTATCAAAATGGCTGACGGCCCGATGGGAGTACGTTCCTGGGCGGGGAGTTCCGCCGTAACCAGTGCGGCTTCTCCAACTCCGGTGCTGACAACTTCATTTCCCTCCGGCATTGCGATGGCAGCTACTTGGGATGTTGATCTTGTGCAGCGCGAAGGGCAAGCCATTGGCCAAGAGGTGAAAGCTCTCGGCCGCGACATGATTCTTGGACCTACGGTAAACATCAATCGCGTACCGCTCTGGGGACGCAACTTTGAGGGCTATGGCGAAGATCCCTACCTGGCTTCGCGGCTTGGCGTTGCCTACATTCGAGGCGTGCAAGGTGAAGGAGTCATCCCATCAGTGAAGCACTTTGCTGCCAACAATGAAGAGTTCGAGCGCCATCGTATTAACGCACATGTGAGTGACCGCGCTCTTTACGAAATCTATTTACCTGCGTTCAAAGCTGCGGTACAAGAGGCGGACGTTTGGACCGTAATGTCTGCATACAACAAACTCAACGGCATCCACTGCGCAGAGAGCACTCCACTTTTGCGCGACATTCTCAAGAAAGAATGGGGCTTCCAAGGTTTGGTGGTTTCTGATTGGGGGAGCACTTATTCGACCGAGGCAACTGTGAATGCGGGCATGGATCTTGAGATGCCTGGCGGTCCACCGATGCTGGCCTGGATGAAACGTCCTGGAACGCAATCGGCTGGCAACAGCGGCGGCTGGCTCTCTGCGGATAAGATATTGGCTGAGATTGCGTCCGGACGCATCTCTCAAGCTACGGTGGACGAAAATGCAGGTCGTATTTTGCGTGTGATTTTTGCTAGCGGTCTGTTTGACCATCCTCACCCAGCTAGCGGAGAGGTTGATACTCCGGCACAACAGGCCATCGAGCGGCAGGGTGCAACGGAGGGCATAGTGCTCCTCAAGAACGCTGATTCCCTCTTGCCGCTAAATCCGGCTCATATCCATTCGCTGGCAGTCATCGGCCCTAACGCGGCAGTTGCACGTACAGGTGGGGGCGGCAGTTCTCTAGTTCGCCCCAAGTATGCAGTCGCTCCCTTGGATGGCATTCGACAACGTGCGGGCGAGATTAAGGTGAGCTACGCTCTGGGCGTTTCGATGGAGGGTGAGAATCCCGACCAAGATTCTCCTGCGTCCCGCGCCAAGCTACTCAAGGAAGCGACCGACGCTGCTTCGCACGCCGATGCTGCCGTGGTGGTGATTGGTCGCTATTCTAAGCTTGAGACTGAAGGTTCTGACATCGCAACTATGGATCTTCCTGCTGGTCAGGATGAGTTGATTCAGGCAGTTGCTCGCACCAATCCACGGACTATTGTGGTCATCAACACCGGTGCCGCTGTGACGATGACGAAATGGTTGTCTCAAACTCCCGCTGTTCTGGATATGTGGTACGGCGGTCAAGAAGGCGGTCACGCACTTGCCTCCGTCCTTTTCGGCGACACCAGTCCCTCAGGCAAACTTCCCGTTTCAATTCCTAAAGCCTGGCAAGATTCGCCAGCTTACGGACATTATCCCGGAGAGAATTTGGGCGTTGATTATGCCGAGGGAATTTATGTCGGGTACCGCTACTTCGACACTAAGAACGTAGAACCACTCTTCCCTTTTGGCTTTGGACTCTCGTACACGAATTTCGAATATAGCAGGCTTGTGGTGAGCCCAGAGAAAGTCTCAGGGAATCACCCCGTACAGGTGAGTCTTAAGGTACGCAACACCGGGACGAGAGCTGGCGCCGAAGTAGTCCAGTTATACGTACATGACGGCCACTCAAAAATTGATCGACCGTTACGCGAACTAAAGGGCTTCCGGAGGGTTGAACTCGCGCCCGGCGAAACGCAAACCGTGCAGTTCACGATAGAGCGGTCTGCGCTTTCATATTACAGCGTTGAAAAATCAACATGGATCGCTGAACCCGGCGAGTTCCAGATTGACGTAGGTTCCTCTTCGCGAGACCTGCGAGTGCACGCACCCCTGCGACTTGAATAGCGAAGACTACTTCAGCGCAGGATGGTGTAACCGCGATCTAGCTGGTTCAGGTTCCCGGTGAGTTCGACGGAAGGATACAAGGCAGGCATACGTTCCCATCACTACGAGGATCGGATCCATGGCGTGCCGGTAGTCATAACTGGGATGGGTGATGTAGTAGGGGGCTGGGAAGATTGCAAGAAAGTACAGCATTGGGATTAACATCGAGCCCAGCCCCTTGCGCCACGCAATGAGAAATCCGGCTGCTCCCAGTAGGGTCATCAGAGAGAAGTAGGCGGTAGCAAAAAACTCCATCGGCTCACCCTCCAGATACTCGGGACGTGCACTCCAAAACCCGGTCCAGACAAAAAAGACACGGCGAAGGGTCAGGCGAGCAAATTCTCCCGAATGATCGCGCAGCCACTGTTTGGATTCGATCTTTTTTGCATCCATGTAAGCGATCTCTCCAAGATGTGCCCACTGCTCCCGTTCCCGCGCAGAATTGGAGGGATGAACTGCATCAGGACATGGCTGACGGTCATCCCCGTTGTTGCCAACATGAATTTCGAGCCAGAAATTGTCTCGCATTGGAATGACGCGCCTAAATTCCACGTAGTTTCTCAGCATCCACGGACCTAAGAAAGCGAAGAACACTAACGCCGAAACAGTTGCTTGCCAGAACCATCGGCGTCCCACGCGCTGGTGTTTCCATGCGACCCACAGCGCGATGGGAAGAAGCGGAGAGAGGAGGGCTGGACTGGTCAGTGCAGCAACTCCCCAGACTGCCCCCCACATCAACCAGAGTCGCCATCCCGCGCCCTCCACTAGCGCGTAGGTGAGCCATATGAGCATCGCTGCTAGGAGCGTTGTTAGTGTGTTCTCCCAAATGCGTTCACCAGCTACATAGATTGAGTAAGGAAGAAGAACCCAGGTCCATCCCGCGACGCGAGACACGCGCTCCCCAGCACCGCCGAACAATCTTCGAGCTATTGCCCGCACTGGGATGGCAGTCAATGCGCCGAACAGTGCATTCAAACTGAGAATGAACCACGCCGACGCTGCCGTGTATAGTCCGAAAAGTTTGAAGCCAGTAGCAATCAACAGAGGGTAGACAGGAGCCATCCATGCGGTCGGCCCCGAAGTTTCATACATGGGAGACGCAAAACCGCGACCTTCAAAAATAGCGCGACCAACTCGCCCCATTTCCCAACCAAAACGCCAATGGTCCAAGGCAGGGTTCAAGTGGTAGGGATACTGGAAGGCCACCGACACCAGGCGCAGCAGCAATCCAATGATCACCATGAGGGCGCCACTGTCTTTTACTCGCAGGAAAAAGCGCTCCATACAAACTCTGAGTCGTTTTCTCAACTCAGAGTTGCAGGGGCGCTTAGGCTTTCCGCAGCTCGCGGCACGTTTTGGCCATCCAAACCTTGCTAACTACTCGTAGCGCAAGGATTCCGTCGGTTGCAGTTTCGAAGCGCGACTAGCGGGAAGGTACCCGAACAAAATTCCTGTAGCGCAGGAAACAACAAAAGCAGCCAACACGGAATAGACGGATATCGGAATCTTCAGACCTACCTCCGGCGGAATCAACGGTTCAACTATGATCTTGACGCTCACGGCGATTGCGATCCCGATGAGCGCTCCTAGACCGCTGATGATGAACGCTTCGATAAGAAACTGGTACAGAATCTCATCCGTTCGTGCTCCGACGGCCTTCCGAAGACCAATCTCGCGGGTTCGCTCCGTTACCGTAACCAACATGATGTTCATGATTCCCACGCCGCTGATGACCAGTGCGATCATCCCAACCAGCATCAGAACGATTGTTAAGGCCATGGAGATTTTACGTGCAGCTTCCAGGATTGACGCGAGATTCTGTACGAGGTAGACTGCGCCATTTGTATGGCGGCTTTGGAGTAAGGACTGCACCGCGAGAGTGGTCTCAGGGACGCTCTCGCCTGTATCCGTTTGCGCATACAGAGTGCGGATATAGTCGTTCCCGGAGTAGTACTTAATCAGGCCAAATGGCACGAGTACGGATTGTGAGCTGATTTCCGACTGGCCAAAAGTGGCTACACGCTCTCGAAAGACGGCAATGACTGTGAAGGTCTGCTCACCAACTCGGAGTTGGCGACCGATCATCGGTCCGGGAGGTAATTGCTTCGCCAGATCCTGAGTAATCAAGCATCCCTTGGCTCCTGTTGCCTGATCCAGATCATCAAAAAACCGGCCCTCCAGAATAAGGAGATTGCGGATTTTCTGGAAGCCCTCGGTGACTCCAATCAACGCCACCGGCTTCTCTTGTCCATTTACCACGATGCTCGTCTGGACGTCATAGGTCCCAGCGACTTCGACAACGTGAGGCAGATGGCGGACGGCTTCCATATCGTTCGCGCTGATTTCATCGGCCTGTGAGCGCACCCCACCGTTTCCACCTGTGTACGTGGCATACACGAGGTTTGACCCGACACCTTCAATCTGTGCAAGCACGTACGTCTTGCCGATGGTTGCAATGGTAACCACGAGAACTATGCACGCCGACCCAATGACCACGCCGAGCATCGTTAGCGCCGCCTTCACTTTGTTGGCGCGCAAAGCGTCAAATGCCACTTGCCATGTCTCGCGACTAATCTTCCCCATGAATTCCCTTCGATACGATTCTTCGACGTTACCATGTTCAAGTGTCAGGCACGTCTTTTGCAAGAGGGCGTGACCTCAAAGAGCTTCTTTAGAACGCAGAGTAATCGCTGATGCTCTGCCCACTGCGGACTCACGACCTTTCACAGTGGCTTTTTCCCATTCCGAGCCCAAATGCTGCCGTCCAGCTAACCCCAGTGATACTATCGAATAGACTGCTATGCCTTTGAAAACACTGTTCCTCAATCCGCCCTCGTTTGAGAACTTTGACGGCGGTGCCAGCTCGCGCTGGCCGGCCACACGCGAAATCGAGTCCTATTGGTACCCGGTTTGGCTTGCCTACCCTGCTGGAATGCTGGAGGGATCGCGTCTGCTTGACGCCAACCCACACCACATCAGTGCAGACCAGACCATCGAAATCGGCAAAGACTACGATTTCATGGTTTTGTTTACGAGCACGCCTGGCTTCGAAGGCGACGTCAAGCTCTCTGGCCTAATGAAGAAGGCCAATCCGCGTCTCAAGATTTGCTTCGTGGGACCTCACGTTACAGTTTCTCCAGACCACGCGCTGAGTCATCCGGAGATCGATTTTATCGTTCGCCGCGAGTTTGACTATGCGGTTGTGGAATTTGCCAATGGCACACCGTTATCCGAGATCCTCGGTGCAAGTTATCGGGATACGGACGGGAAAGTGGTTCACAACCTGGATCGCCCTTCCATTGAGAATCTCGATGCTCTGCCCCATGTGGTGGACGTCTACAAGCGCGATTTAGATGTGACCCGATACAATGTGCCATTTTTGCAGCATCCATACGTCGCTCTGTATTCGACGCGCGGTTGCCCTGCGCAGTGCACGTTCTGTCTGTGGCCGCAGACCCACTCCGGACATGCATGGCGGAAGCGCTCTTCCGACGATATTGCTGCCGAAATGGTTAAAGCTAAGGCGTACTGGCCTGATGTAAAAGAATTCTTCTTCGATGACGACACTTTCAATATTCAGAAGGCGCGAACAGTAGAGCTCTGCTCGAAGTTGAAGCCACTTGGCCTCACTTGGTCCTGCACCTCACGCGTGACAACCGATTACGAAACTTTGAAGGCGATGAAGGAAGCGGGATGCCGTCTTCTGATCGTGGGTTTCGAGTCTGGCGATGCGCAGATTCTGAAGAACATCAAGAAGGGCGCAACGCTCGAACGCGCACGTCAATTTGTAAAGGACTGCAAGAAGCTTGGACTCGCTATACACGGCGACTTCATCCTCGGACTTCCTGGCGAAACACGTGAGACGATTCGCCGAACCATCGATTTTGCCAAGGAACTCAACGTCGAGACCATTCAGGTTTCGGTGGCACACGCCTACCCAGGCACTGAGTTTTTCGACTACGTGAAAGAGAACGATTTCATCATCAAGGAAAACGACATGGTGGATATCGGAGGACATCAGGTAGCTCACGTGCAATATCCTGGTCTTCCGGCAGACTACACGATGGAAATGGTTCACAAGTTCTACGACGAATATTACTTCCGGCCCAAGGTCTGGGTTCCAATCGTGCTTGGTTCACTGTTCAAAAACGAAGATCGCAAGCGACTTTATAAAGAAGCCAAAGAGTTTTTGACTCTTCGCAAGTCGCGCATCAAAGCCGTCCAGGAAGCGCGCGCTAAACAAGCTGCACGCCAAGCTGAGACTGCTAAGGTTTAATTTTTTCGGATTCAAAAAGCTGAGGCCCGCGAAAAACGCGGGCCTCAGCTTTTTGAATAACTTTACGAAGGCTGGTTCGTCAGACTCTCGGCCCTGACGCGATTGCGCCAGTGACTCTGCACAAAATATACGGTTCCAACTAACAGCATGATTACGATCACTGCGTCGAAACGATGCAACCACTCCTTGAGGCGCGGGTCGGTGTCCCAGCGTTCGCCAAGAGCGTATCCAAAATAGGCCAGCGCGTAGCACCAGGGCCACGAGCCCATGAAGGTATAGAGGTGAAACTTTCCCCTAGGCATGCGGGAGATCCCTGCGGGCAAAGCGATGAACGTTCTTACCACGGGCAGGAGCCGTCCGATGAATACCGTAACGCTGCCATACCTCTTAAAGAACGCCTCACTAACATCAAGATCATGTCGGTTCATCAGGATGTACTTACCAAAGCGCTCAATCAGAGGTCGTCCACCGTAAGCCCCAATTTCGTATGCAAGCACGGAGCCAAGATTGCAACCTATGGCTCCTAGTGTGGCGACCACGAACAAGGAACTGAATCGTCCCACATACACCAGATATCCTGCAAACGGCATGATCACTTCAGAAGGGAGAGGAATACAGGCTGACTCGATGCCCATCAAAGCCGAAATGCCAGGGTATCCCAGCGATGAAATCACGGCCTTAATGAAGGTCGCCAGTGTGAGCAAAATGTGTTCGATCATGAATCCTCAGAACTCTTGGTTGGAATCTTGGGTAAAGACGTACCCGGGCAGAGTCAGTCCCTGCGCACTCTTTAATACTTTGATGCGCCGAGTCTCTGCCGTAGGTGCGGAAACATCCGCAGGGCGCAGCATGGCGTACTGAGAAAAAACCTCGTTATAAACCTTTGTGACCAGAAAACTCTGCCCACTGGATTCTTCGCGCCACACTTGCCCGAGTTGGATCAGCTTCACTGCCATAGACCTAAGCCTAAAGTCTAGGCGTAACGGGGTCAATCATCAAACCAGCAAAGGAGAACTCCACCAGTTACGAAAAGCTATGGTCTTGGCGGGCGACCTGATGGAATGGGGCGAGTCTTCGGTAGGGCTTTCGGCGTCTTGCCCTCAAGCAGAGTAGGAAGTTCGCTGGCTGCACAGCGCAGTCCGATATAGAACGCTCCAAAATTCGAAAAAACGCCGCTGACCTCGTCGAAGCGCATCTCGTAAATTAATCTTTTGAAAACTACTGGCTCATCTGCAAATAGATCGACTCCCCACTCCCAGTCGTCAAACCCTATGGAACCACTGATAATCTGCTGAACCCTACCCGCGTAGCGACGTCCGATCTTGCCATGCAAGTCCATCTGCCGCTGACGCTCTTCGATTGGCAACGTGTACCAGTTCTTTTGCTCGCCTCGCTTGCGGTCCATGGGATAGAAGCAGATGTAACGCCGCTCAGGGATCTCCGGGAACAGGCGCACGTGCATCGCCTCACGCTGGCGGTTCATCGCTTCCTCTATAACCTCGTTCCACTCCGACGAATTCGGTTCGACGCCTTGGGAAACAAGACCTCGGTAAAGCTTCACTGTAGACTCGTACAATCCAAGTTCAACCACTGAAACGTATGAAACCGCAGGTTCGAGGTACTCGAGCAATTCAAGCTGGTTCAACGCAAGCTGGGCCTGGTTCAATGCCTCGAAATCCTCCCGGAAATGGACAAAAAGCAGGTCTGCTTTGTGCCCGAACATCGAGAACAGAGCAGAACCTCCTGTCTCCATTTCACCGAGGGCGGCCTGCGCTTCAGCCAGAATGCGCCCGCGATCTTCAGGGGATTTACTACGCCACTGGCTCCAGCGGAAACGGAACATCTGGTGCAACACTGCTGAGCCTTCCAGAGTCAAAGGAACCGCGGGCAGATCAATGGACGGGGCGCTTATGCCTTGCTCACTCGTGCTCATAGGTTGTGAAACCCCTCAAAGTGCGATAGGAACTTAGTGGACTTATTGTAACGCTGCTAAAGAGGCTCTCGTTGGCGATATGCGATTCTAGGCGAATGTGTGTCGCGTCTGATAGCATCTCCGCATCGATATGCCTATCTCCAAAACATCAATCGCAACTGTGACGCAGAGTACCACACGCACAAAGGCCGCAAAGTCGGCCCAGGTGAGATTCGATCCGTTGGCGCCGAAACGGGTCAGCGAAATCCTTGCAATCCTGGACCGCACCTATCCCGGAGTCAAGTGTGCGCTGAACCACGAGAACGCGTGGCAATTGCTAGTTGCCACGATCCTTTCAGCGCAGTGCACTGATGTGCGCGTGAATATCGTCACTCCTGCCCTGTTCAGGTCATATCCCACCCCTGCTTCAATGGCTAAGGTGGAACCGGAGAACCTGGAACCGTTGATTCGTACCACGGGATTCTTTCGCAACAAAGCCAAGAACATCGTGGGCGCGGCACGAAAGATAACGGAGGAATTTGCAGGAAAAGTTCCAGATCAGATGGACCAATTACTTTCTCTGCCGGGCGTCGCCCGGAAAACCGCAAATGTGGTGCTAGGATCGTGGTTCGGACATGGAGTGGGAATTGTGGTTGATACCCACGTGCACCGCATCTCTCGGAGACTAGAACTTACGCGTTCGGACGATCCTAAACGAATCGAGCAAGATCTAATGAAGGTGATCCCCCAACCGAAGTGGATCGATTTCTCGCATCAAATCATTCATCACGGAAGGTCTTTGTGTGTGGCCAGAGGCCCCAAATGTCACGATTGCCCGCTTGAAACGCTCTGCCACGCCGAGGACAAAACTTGGTCAACGGTAGAACAGCATAAGGGCGCGCGAGCCGAAAAAGACTAGCGTTCTGGAACACCTCAACGTTTGGCATCGCTGAAGTGGCTGGAACGGTCGGAACGATTTATACTGTCCAGTTAAGTGCGGGGGCACATGCGACTCTTCCAAAACATTGCTGCGATTGCAAAAGGAATGAGCATCACCTTCATGGAGATGTTCCAGCCCACCACTGTAGAGAATTATCCTGACGGAAAAGGCCCGATGCGAGGTGCTGTTTTTCAGGAGCGTTTCCGCGGGCTACATGTTCTGCAACGGGATGAAGACGGGTTGGAAAAGTGTGTCGCATGTTTCCTGTGCGCGGCAGCGTGTCCGTCGAACTGCATTTATATCGAAGCTGCGGAAAATACTGCTGAAAACCGCATCTCCAGCGCCGAACGCTACGCCAAGGTCTACAACATTGACTACAACCGTTGCATATTCTGCGGCTACTGCGTGGAGGCCTGCCCAACGGACGCAATCACGCATGGTCACGGATTTGAGCTAGCGACCTATAACGTTACGAATTTGGTCTATCGCAAAGAGCAACTACTGGCGATTTCCCCTGCACACGAGGGTGACAACGCACGGTTTAATGCGAGCGACGCGGACAAGCAGCGGATGATTGCTCGATAGACGGAGCGGTTCTGACTTTCATTGCAGTGCGATACTCACTCAGTTTAGGATTCAGGCCCTCATGCCCAAGCTGAGATGGGCTCCTTGGGCTCTCGCTCTTCCCCGTTTTGGCTTATTGTTCTCCGTGGTTGGGGACGTTCTCGCCCTTGTTCTTGGCGTCCATCCTGTCCTGATTTTTCAGGGTCAATGAAGAGAGTTCCTTCGGCATCCAACCCGCCTTTGATCTCTGACGCACTCGCCAGCAGTTTCTTGCGAACTTCTGCGGCCCGCTTGCTGGCTGCCGCCTTCTCTGCTGAGGCGGCAGCGTACAGATTTAGCATGTTGGGGTCCATATGATTACTGTGAATATGCATGGGTTCCTCCCCTTAGAGGTAAGGAGGCATTCACTGAGCCAAACTACGTTGAACGGATTAGAAACCTCTCACAATCCTTGAAAAAGGTGATGCCACTTGATACTCCTGATGGCAAGACGCAACCCTAAACCCACACTGCTCGGAAGACGTCTAAGTAGATATTCGGCTATCCTGTTGTTTTCACGAAGCGAAAGGCTCCATTCCTGATGAGTGATTTCATGAACGCCGTGAGTGAACGCGTAGTCGTCTATGACGGCGCAATGGGTACTAACATTCAGTTCCGCCATCTTTCTGCTGACGATTACTGGGGGAAAGAGGGCTGCAACGAACTGCTGGTGCTCTCGCGGCCCGACGTAATTGCAGACATTCACGCGGCATTCTATTCGGTCGGCTGCGACATTGTGGAAACCGATACGTTTGGTTCAACTCGCATCGTGCTAGCCGAATACGGGTTAGAGGGGCAAACCAAGGAGCTGAACCTCGCTGCGTGTAAGGTAGCGCTCAACGTAGCTTCTCAGTTCTCAACTCCTGAACGCCCGCGCTTTGTTGCCGGTTCGATTGGGCCGACCACAAAGCTGCCTTCGCTGGGGCATATCACTTGGGACGCGATGCTCGCTGCTTATGTTGAGCAGGTTGAAGCTCTGCTGGAAGGCGGAGTGGATGTGTTGCTGGTCGAAACCTGCCAGGACATTCTGCAGGCAAAATGCGCGGTGGTGGCCTGTTTTGATGCCATGAAAACGGCTGGTCGGCGAGTTCCGGTCCAAGTACAGGTCACACTTGAATCTACAGGCACCATGCTGCTGGGAACCGAGATCGGCGCTGCCCTGACGGCCCTCGAAGTTTTCGATGTAGACGCCATTGGATTGAACTGCGCCACAGGGCCGCTCGAAATGAACGATGCCGTCCGCTACCTGGGCGTCAACTCAACAAAGCACATCTCCGTACTGCCCAACGCGGGGTTGCCCCAGAACGTTGGCGGCCATGCGGTGTACTTGTTGAAACCCGAGGAGCTCGGTGCTTATCACAAGCATTTCGTAGAAGACTACGGAGTGCGAATTGTCGGTGGGTGCTGCGGAACCACACCAGAGCACCTAAAAGCCGTTGTCGACGCAGTCAGTGGACTGACCCCGGCAAAGCATGCAGTCGCGGCCACAGCCGCAGCATCAAGCGCATATACCACTGTTCCGCTGGATCTCGATCCCAAACCACTGATCGTCGCCGAAGAGATGAACACGACCACTCGCGTCGAAAGTTTCCGCGACATGGTACGCGCCGGCGACTACGACGGCATTCTTACTCTGGCAAAGAAACTTGTCGCAGACGGCTCGCACATGCTGGACCTTTGCTGCGCAGTGGTTGGCGAAGACGAAAAAGCCTACATGAGCAACGTGCTTGAAAAGATCGCAACGCGTGTGCCCGCGCCAATATTGATCGACACTACCGAAGCTGAAGTCCTAGAAGCGGCGTTGAAGCGCACGCCTGGGAAGGCAATTATCAACTCCATCAATCTGGAGGATGGTGAGAAGCGTAGTGGTCGCGTGCTGCCGATGGCAAAAAGGTACGGCGCCGCCGTTATCGCACTGACCATCGACGAAGACGGCATGGCGCTGACCGCGGACAAAAAGGTCGCAATTGCAAAACGCATCTTCGAGCTAGCGGTGAATAAGTACGGAGTACGTCCCCAGGACTTGATCTTTGACGCACTAACATTGCCGATTTCCACCGGTCAGGAGGACTATCGCTCCGCCGGGATAGAAACCTTGAAAGCCGTGAAAGGAATCAAGAAAGCGTTACCGGAATGCAAAACGATTCTCGGTGTTTCGAACATTTCGTTCGGACTAAATGCCTACGCAAGACGAGTGCTGAACTCGGTGTTTATGCGCGAAGCGGTTGACCACGGGTTGGATATGGCAATCGTCAATTACACGAAGATCTATCCGCTTTACAAATTGCCCGAGACCGAGGTCGAGCTAGCGCGCAAGCTTATTTACGGGAACCGCACTGCGGGCGATCCTTTGCAAAACTACATGGCACACTTTGCCGCGATGAAGGGTAAGCAGGAGGTGCAACAGACTGCTCACGCAGAAACGCTTGGAGTCGAAGACAAGCTCAAATTCTGCATTATCCAGGGTGAAAAGGGCGTGGGCGAGGGTAGCACGCGGCAGACGATCGAACAAATATTAGAGACAGCACTTGAGAGTTATACTCCACTCGAAATCATCAACACGATCCTCCTCGATGCCATGCGGACCGTTGGGGATCTGTTTGGCGCCCGCAAAATGCAGCTTCCATCTGTATTGGATTCTGCAGGAGTCATGAAAGCCGCTGTGGCGCATCTTGAACCCAAGATGGAGAAGTCCGAAGGCTCCCACAAGGGGATCATGGTGCTCGCCACGGTGAAGGGTGATGTACACGACATAGGAAAGAATTTAGTAGACATCATTCTTACAAACAACGGCTACAAAGTTGTGAATCTGGGTATTAAGCAAGCGGCTGAAACGATCATTCACTCTGCGCAGGATCACAAGGCAGACGCAATAGGATTGAGCGGGTTGCTGGTGAAATCTACGTTAGAGATGAAATACGTTCTCCAAGACCTCGAACTGCGGGGATTGAAGTATCCAGTGATTTGTGGCGGAGCTGCCCTGACACGAAAGTTTGTCGAAGATGATTTGCGTCGAGAGTACTCCTCGGCTGTTTTTTATGCGGAGGACGCGTTTGCAGGTCTGCACGCGATGGAGAAATTGAGCGGCACAGAACGAGAAGCGACCATCGAAACAGGGTCTGTGGTGCGCGAGTTCGCGCGAGCAAAGGCCGTCGTCGATGCTTCCCTCCCCGAGAAACCCCGTGATCCAATTCCACCCGCAGACATTCCACAACCGCCCTTCTGGGGAGTGAGAACGGAGCAGGCGTCCGACTTCGATTTGAATACGTTATTCGAGTACATAAATCCCACTGCTCTGTTTAAGAATCAGTGGCAGCTCAAGACGGCCTCTCAGCAGGATTACCTCAGACTGGTAGAAGAAAAATACAAACCGATTTTGAAAGCGTTAGAGCAGGACGCAATTGCAGGAGGATGGTTTGAGCCTAAAGTCGTATACGGATATTTCCCATGCCAGTCTGCCGGTAACGACCTCATCGTGTACGCACCTGCTCCTGATTTGACCTTGAAAGATTTCCGAAACGGAAGTCCGTCATTCGAACCCACGTCAATCTCTGCTGGTTACACGCTACCTTCAAATCTGCCGGAACTTCTCCGCTTCACATTTCCGAGACAGAGCGAGGGGCGGAGATTAAGCATATCCGACTACTTCGCCGCCCAATCAAGCGGACGCGCAGACGTGATTGCATTGTCAGTCGTGACTATAGGCGGCATCGCCAGCGTGGAGACGCAAAAACTCTTTGAGCGCGGCGAGTACACACGCTACCTGTATTTGCACGGGCTTTCGGTGGAGACCGCAGAGGCGCTCGCAGAATTCCTGCACCAACGCATCCGACAACAGTTGTGCATCGCGAAGGACGATTCGTCTCGCATCGGCGACCTATTCCACCAGAAATATCGCGGTTCACGCTACAGCTTTGGCTATGCTGCCTGTCCACACATGGAGGATCAGACAAAACTGTTCGCATTGCTCCGGCCGGAGGAAAACATCGGGGTGCACTTGACCTCGACCTACTTGCTGGAGCCCGAGCAGAGCACTTCAGCTATCGTGGTACACCATCCTGACGCAAAGTACTTTGTCGTTTAGGAGCCATCCGTTGCCTGTGGATTTTGAATACGGCTTCCACAGGCAACGGATGACTCGGAAGCGGAGATTTGTTACACTCGCATTGCGGGCGTAAGCTCGCTCTGCACTGCGGAGAGGTGGCAGAGTGGTTGAATGCACCTGACTCGAAATCAGACGTGGGGGTAACTCCACCGGGAGTTCGAATCTCCCCCTCTCCGCCATAAGACCTCACAATCATGAATAATCTAGGGAGCTGACAGGCTCCCTTTTATTTGGCCGCCAGTCTCCCCGCGCTGGCCTCGAAGACATGTGTGTATATTGGAGACGAGGTTTCTGAGTACATTCTGAGCGCAATCAGCGGTTCATCGAACATGAGGAAACGATGCGAATCCAGCTTGGGAAAGTTGCACTTTGCCTTTGCCTGATAGTGCCGGGGGTGTGGGCACAACATAACCTGTCACAAACAACGACCACTGAGGAAACCGGGCCGGAAGCCGTTCGAAGCAAAGCGCAATCGCGAGAGACACCGGAAGCGCAGGGCGCGATGAGCAACGCGAGTACGAATGACGCCGCGTCAGCGCTGAGGGCCACGCCGGATGAAACAGCGGTCCGAGCAGAACGCAGGAGAAGATTCGAGGCGGCAAGAGCTCGATTGGAGAACAACGAAGGAGCGGCATCCGAGGACGCTGCTAGTCAGAATGGAGCGACCGGTTCCGATGCGCTGACGTGGGTTACGCTGTGAGTTGGTTAAAACCCACAACGCAGAGCCATAAAGCGGAAAGGAACCGGTCGTGAAGAAGATACGATTTGTCGGG
>Ga0224527_1000181_pt1 | contig 48366 bp, 35 predicted proteins | sample CBST0metaG_FD_179882 | JGI IMG/M metagenome (GOLD analysis project Ga0224527, IMG submission 179882) | Peat soil microbial communities from Stordalen Mire, Sweden - C.B.S.T0 | ecosystem: Environmental > Terrestrial > Soil > Wetlands > Peat | place: Sweden: Norrbotten County, Stordalen Mire...
CGGGATGGCTACACAGTGATTGGTAGAAATTGCTTGCCATCGCACACTTCGAGCTACGAGCACGTCCAACGCCCTGTTCAAAGCGCAGCAGCGCCTGTTTGACCCAGCTCTCATTGAGTGAGCGGGAAAAATCATCGGACGGCGCTTCCTGCAGCGCCACAAAACCCAATTTTCCCAGGTCGTGCTGGCTGAGTTCAGTCACGTCCTCCTGCCTCATCCAGGTATACGGTCTTATCTTAAACCAGGTCACGTCCTGGGCATCACGATGAGGATGCGTGTCCTCGCGGCGCAGTATTTTCCCCCCCATCAATTTGCGTCGCCACCCCTTCCATAGCAGTGAAGGCGGCATTTTTTCCGTCGCTGTTCTTCAAATACAGGGGACGCTCGCCTTGAAGTTTTACGTACTGCTGCCCGGTACGCAGATGTTTCGGGTTACCCAGAAAAGTCAGCAGGTTTTCATCCGTACTGATAACCTCAATATGCGCGACCCAGTCCGTATCCCTGATCGGCGCCGTCTTATTATTCGAGGTTTCATTGCTTGACAGAAATCCCACCGCATCGCCGGCCTGTATGGCGACAGGGACGGTCGGATTTACCACCTGATCATAAACGCCGTGCGCGATAGCCTTTTTCATCCAGCCGGGCATGAGAATATGCGCCTCGCCGTCCTCTGTCAGGAACTCAGCACGAAGCGAAATCCAGAATTTATCGCCGCCATCTGCGCGTTGCGCCAGTCCAAAGGGTTTCGGTTTACCGTTAATCAGAAAGGTTTCTTGTCGCACAACCACGACGCGTTGACCGGCCTACAGGGGGGTAGGGCCGAGCTTACCGGCGCTGACTGGCCAGTCGTTTCGTTGCCGCTGTAGCGCCTGCATGGTATTCCGTTGCCTTGCTTGGTCACCTGGTAACATCGGGCGATCGGATAATCGGACACGGGCGCCAGGTGCATATAAAGCGAGTGAAAGGCCAGCCAGGTACTTTCATCCGCCGGGTCCGGTCGGTGAGTGGAGCGAACCAGCACAAAGGTACTGGAATAACACAGCGGATTGCCAAGCGTATATTCCGCCGTCCGGTAATGACGGTTAATCCGCCAGGCGACTATCTGGCCCCCTGCCATGCATTGCAGTGGCACCGCCCGGTCTGGCGTTGTCGCATTGAGCACTGAAGCCGGCGCTACCTCGCCATTCACATGTATGCCGCTGTGCCACATCCGATTGGCGCCAATGAGCCACCGTCCCCCCGCCATTTTGCCGAGCGCGGTCATCAGTTCATCTTGGTTGGCATATTCCTGTCCGTCTGCTTTGCGTATTGGGTACCTGGTTTCCATTTTTAGTCCTTCAGCTCAGTCCCTGCCAAGTGCTGACTCTCGCAGGGACAGACGCGGAAAGGGAACCGCCAAAAGCTGATTTCATGGCAGCCAATGGCTCGCAGTCACAGTGAATTGCGACATTATCTTAGTGGGTAATATCGGCAGGGACTTTGCAGACAAACAAGACGTTATGGCTGCGTGACCAGGTTTGGCAGGATCTGTATCATGTCAGTCACTATATCGCCCAATCCTGTTTGGTCCTCGTGCTTGAACTCGCGTCAATGCCGATGTTAACGCAGCCTGCTGATTATCATCATGCGATGCGCAGACGTGATAAAAATCGCTGAAAAGCTTGCCTGGCTTGACGTGCGGGATGAAAATAGCTCAACAAAACGCTACCGATAAACAGCCTGTTTTGGTAAGGTGAGCGAAAGTAAATTCGTTGCCGCGAGCGCATTGAATGCCTTCGCGAAGTCATAAACATCAATCTGATAACTATAAGCACAGGACTAGCATGCTTGATCCTAATCTACTGCGTAATGAGCTGGACGCGGTTGCCGAGAAACTGGCTCGCAGAAGTTTTAAGCTGGATGTTGATACTCTGCGTAAATATGAAGAACGCCGCAAAGTATTGCAGGTGGAAACTGAAACGCTGCAAGCTGAGCGCAATTCCCGATCCAAATCGATTGGCGCGGCTAAAGCCCGTGGAGAAGATATCGAGCCATTGCGGCAGGAAGTCAATCGACTGGGCGAACGCCTTGATGCGGCTAAGACTGAATTGGACGGCCTGCAAAACCAGATTCGCGATATATCGCTGTCGATTCCGAACATTCCCGATGCGGTAGTGCCTTTCGGCAAGGACGAAAACGACAACCTGGAGATTAGCCGTTGGGGTGAACCGCGCCACTATGACTTTCCGGTGCGCGATCATGTTGCGCTAGGCGAAATGTCCGGCGGTTTGGACTTTGCCTCGGCGGTGAAACTGACGGGTACGCGATTTGTGGTCATGAAAGGCCAGATAGCCCATTTGCATCGCGCATTGTCGCAATTTATGCTCGATTTACATACCGAACAGCATGGCTACCTGGAAACCTATGTCCCGTATCTGGTTAATCATGCCTCTTTATACGGTACCAGCCAATTACCTAAGTTCGCCGAAGATCTTTTTCATACTAAGCCGTTGAGTGAAGAGGCGGATAGCAGTGCCTACGCGTTGATCCCCACAGCGGAAGTTCCGCTAACTAATCTGGTCCGGGATGAGATACTGGATGAAGACGCGTTGCCGTTGAAAATGACTGCGCACACGCCTTGCTTCCGTTCTGAAGCGGGTTCATATGGCCGGGATACCCGTGGTTTGATCCGTATGCATCAATTCGACAAGGTTGAACTGGTGCAGGTGGTGAAGCCGGAAAATTCCATGCTGGCCTTGGAAGAACTCACTTCTCATGCTGAGAAAGTTCTGCAATTGCTAGGATTGCCTTACCGTAAAATTCTGCTTTGCACCGGCGACATGGGCTTTGCTTCTTGCAAAACTTACGATCTGGAAGTCTGGCTGCCAGCGCAAAATACCTACCGTGAAATTTCGTCCTGCTCCAATATCGGCGATTTCCAGGCCCGTCGCATGCAAGCCCGCTATCGCAGCAAAGAAGACAAAAAACCGCGCCTGGTTCATACCCTCAATGGCTCCGGTCTCGCGGTGGGCCGTACCTTGGTCGCCGTTATGGAAAACTACCAGTTGGCGGATGGGCGCATTGCCGTACCGGAAGTTCTGATACCGTATATGAAGGGCTTGACCCACATCGGGTAAAACCGATAAGGCGCTGCCAGCGAGCGGGATTAACGAAAGCGATTATCGGGGGCGCAGGCCAAGTGGGGTCTAATCGGCAAAAGCCGATTGCCCTACGGTATGAGCTCCCAAGGTATGAACGCCCCAAGGTATAGTCACCCCAAGGTATAGTCACCCCAAGGTATGAACGCCCCAAGGTATAGTCACCCCAAGGTATAGTCACCCCAAGGTATAGTCGCCCCGATACGCACCGAATCAGTTCCAAGCGGGGTCAGCGACCCTGTCGGCAGCAAAAAATGCTGGCGATTATTTGGTCAGATTGACATTTGCCACCGCAATCGCCATGATGCGCGCAAACTTTCATTTTCGATTCCGGTTTGCACTCTATGTCCGTCTATTCCCGCCCGGTGGTGATGTTACTGACCGGGCTGCTGTCATTAACCATTTCCATCGCTGTGCTTAATACGCTGGTCCCTTTGTGGCTGGCGCATCTGTCGCTCTCCACCTGGCAAATCGGATTAATCGGCTCGTCCTATTTCACCGGCAATCTGGCCGGAACCCTACTGGCCGGCGCGCTGATCAAACGAGTCGGCTTCAACCAAAGCTATTATTACGCCTGCGTCTTGTTTGCCCTCTCCACGCTTGGTCTGGGTTTATCCGCCGAGTTTGATAGCTGGCTGTTTTTCCGGTTCCTGGCCGGCATCGCTTGCGCGCTGATTTGGGTAGTGGTGGAAAGCGCGCTTATGCGCAGGGGCACGTTGCATACGCGCGGACAACTGCTGGCCGCTTATATGATGGTGTATTATCTGGGCACCGTGATTGGCCAGCTTTTGCTTAGCGGCGTATCGACCATGTTAATGTCAGTGCTGCCGTGGGCCATTACGCTGATAATCGTTTCCGCGTTGCCGTTACTGTTTAACCGCATTGACAGTCAGGTTAAGCATACCCCACGCGTCGCCGTCTGGCCGATGCTGCTGCGCCGCAATGCCCGCCTGGGTATCAATGGCTGTGTTATCTCCGGGGTAGTGCTGGGGTCGCTCTACGGCTTGATGCCTTTATATCTTGCGCATCTCGGTTTAAGCGATGGCAACGTTGGCTTTTGGATGGCGTTGTTGGTGAGCGCGGGTATTATCGGCCAATGGCCTGTCGGCTGGCTGGCGGATCGATACGGCCGTTTGTTTGTCTTGCGCGGCCAGGTCTTTCTGGTGATCGCCGGCAGTCTGCTGATGCTAAACGACGCAGTAATGGTCCCCGCGTTGTTTTTGTTAGGGTGCTCGGGCTTCACCCTTTATCCGGTCGCCATGTCCTGGGCCTGCGAGAAAGTCGCCGCCGATGAATTGGTGGCGATGAATCAGGCATTACTGCTCAGTTATACTATCGGCTGCCTGGCGGGCCCAAGTATGACCGCCATCCTCATGCAGCGTTATTCGGACCAATGGCTGTTCTTAATGATTGCCGCAGTGGCGGTTTTCTATCTGGCCATGTTGCTGCGCAAACCGCACCATCACCAGACTCCTGTTACCACCGCCCGTAATCCCTAAGTCCCGTCGTGGTCGTTTAACCGCACGGGCAGCAGAGGCTACGTTATTCAGCCTTGGATCATTGTACTCATGATATGTTCGCCATATAAGCCGGCTCCCCGGGGAGTTCAGTGCGGCTTAGCACTGCGCAATCCCCTTCATTGCGCTGTTCAAACCGCCAACAACGGTTATGGTATCGGGCAACGCTATTGCGATGGGCGACGCTGAGCAATGTGATATCGGGTAATGTTTCAATGAGCAGCTGATACATCAATTGTTCATTCTCATCATCCAGCGCGCTGGTCGCTTCATCGAGAAACAAAATGTCCGGTCTAATCAGCAACGCGCGGGCAAAAGCCAGCCGTTGCTGCTCACCTGCGGAGAGCCAATGACTCCAGTTGGCTTCTTCATTCAGCATTGGTTTCAAATTCGCCAAATGACATTTGTCCAGGATGGACAACATCTGTTCCTGGCTGTAGTGATCCGGTGCTTCCGGGTAACAAAGCGCGCCCTGCAGACTGCCGATGGGAATATAACTGCGCTGCGGAAGAAAGAGGATTTTTTTGCCGGTCTGCAAACCTATATCGCCGGTGCCATAAGGCCATATGCCGGCAATGGCGCGAAGCAGCGTCGATTTGCCGCAACCAGACGGACCGACCACCAAGACTTTTTCACCTGGGGCGATGGATTGAGTGATGTTCTCGAACAGCGCCTTGCCGTTGGGAATGGTCAAGGTGAGATCATTTAAGGTCAATGCGTTTGTCAACGTCGGCTGGCGCAAAATAGCGGTATTCTGGCTGCTGTGGCGATCCACCGCGGCGTTAAAACCCGCTAGTCGGTTGATACAGGCTTTCCAGCTGGCCAGCTGATTAAACGCATCGATAAACCAGGATAACGCTCCCTGGATTTCGCCGAAAGCCGAAGAAATCTGCATCAGCGTGCCCAGTTGGATCGCGCCGGAGAAGTAGCGGGGCGCAGCCACCAGGATCGGGAAGATTATGGCGAACTGGCCGTAAAAATTGCTGGCGACATTCAAACGTCGACTCACACGCATGATCGACCACCAATTGGCGCGGATGGATTCGAATCTGCCGTCCAGTTGTTTCGCTTCGCGCTGTTCCCCCTGGTAAAGCGCAATGGCGTCGCTGTTTTCGCGAATACGGATCAGGCCGAAACGAAAATTCGCCTCATAGCGCTCTTGCTCGAAACCCAGCCGTACCAGCGGTTTGCCTACCCGCCAAATCAATAACGAACCTAGCCCGGCATACAATATGGCAAACCACACCATATAACCCGGGATAGTGAAATGATGTCCGCTCAGGATGAAAGACAAGGGACCGCTTACCGACCAAAGAATGGTAATGAAAGAGACAAACGAAACGACGCTTGAAAGCAGTCCTAACGATAACGATAACGTGCCGCTGGTCAAGGCGTTGAGGTCTTCGGCGATCCGCTGATCCGGGTTGTCGACGGTTTGTTGTTGTTCGGTGTGGTAATAGACGTGATGATGTAGCCATTTATCCATGTATTGCCGGGTCATCCAACGCCGCCAATACATTTGCAGGCCTTGGGTCAGGTAAATTTTATAAATGGATATCAGGATGAAGATCAACGCCAGCCAGGTGAAATGAAACAGTTGCTCTTTGAAAACCGGGAAATTTTTATTCTGCAAGGCATCATAAAATACCCGATTCCACTGATTAAACAGTACGCTGATATAAACCGTGGTTAATGAGAGTAAAACAATCACGGCCAACATTCCCCAGGCCCGCCATTTTTCCTCGGAACGCCAGAAGGGCTTTATTAACTGCCACACTTCCCGCCAATGTGCAGCTTTGATTTCTCTTGCTTTCATAGGTAAACGATCATATCAATTGCCAAAGCAGTTATAATACGTGATCGCTACAAAGTTCTCCGAAAAAAATAAGCCAGTTTGGTAAGGAAACATGTAAACGGCGGGAAAGTTTTTGACAAAACCGGTGACATTAAGTCATCGTTCTCTTCTGGTTCGGCGGGAATCGCGCTTTGCCCGCAAATGTCCAGCCATTAAGCCGGTCAGGACACTTGCGGAAATTAACTTATTCAACGAAAGTGAAGTGATAAGATTAATACATCACTTTATGACCATAACTGGCCAATATAGATTTAACCCGCTCCATGGTTTCAGTGGTAGGGGGCTTTACGCCATCGAGCTTGTATTCTTCACCCATGGCGATCCATTTATGTTTACCTAACTCATGATAAGGCAGCAATTCGATTTTTTCGATATTGGCCATATCTTTGGTAAATTCGCCTAACATATGCACGGATTTATCGTCATCCGACCAACCCGGCACCACCACGTAACGGAGCCAGGTGCGTTTATTGATTTTTTGCAGATAACGGGCGAAATCCAGCACCCGATGATTGGAAACCCCCACCAGATTCTGATGGATGTCATCATTCATTTCTTTGATATCCAGCATCACCAGATCGGTGACATCCAGCAATTCATCGATAACCTGATCGTAATGGCGCACATAACCGTTGGTATCCAGACAGGTGGTAATACCTTCGGCATGGCATGCCCGGAACCAGTCGCGCACGAACTCGGCCTGTAAAATGGCTTCACCGCCCGAAGCGGTCACACCGCCGCCGGAGGCATTCATGAAATGCCGATAGGTGACCACTTCCTTCATGATCTCCTCAACGGAGATTTCCCGGCCGGCATGTAAATCCCACGTATCGCGGTTATGGCAATAAAGGCAACGCAACAGACAGCCCTGGAAGAAAATAATAAAACGAATGCCCGGACCATCGACGGTACCGCAGGATTCAAATGAATGGATGCGACCTAATACTGACATTGCGGGGTTTTCTCCATTATAACGAACAATGTGCTTTGGCTAGCCAACTCAAAATAGCGCTTCTAGCCAAAACATACTGACCGGAATGTGCTGCTCAAAAAGGACACAGGTGATAAAAAGGCCCCACTTGCGTGGAGCCTTCATTTTACGCCTTTTCAGACGACGATGGAAATTACATCGACGCCGTGAAAGTACGGGTGATAACGTCGTTTTGCTGTTCTTTGGTCAATGAATTGAAGCGAACCGCATAACCGGACACACGGATGGTCAGGTTAGGGTAATCTTCAGGATGTTCCATGGCTGCAAGCAGCATTTCACGGTTCATCACATTGACGTTCAGATGCTGACCGCCTTCTACGCCGGCTTCATGATGGAAATAACCGTCCATCAAACCAGCCAGGTTGGCTTTACGTACATCTTCGTCTTTGCCCAATGCTTTAGGGACGATGGAGAAGGTGTAAGAAATACCGTCTTTAGCATAGGCGAACGGCAGTTTGGCAACGGAAGTCAGTGAGGCAACGGCGCCTTTCTGATCACGGCCATGCATCGGGTTGGCACCAGGTCCGAACGGCGCGCCAGAACGACGTCCGTCAGGCGTGTTACCAGTCTTCTTGCCATACACAACGTTAGAAGTGATGGTCAGGATGGACTGAGTCGGCACCGCGTTACGATAGGTCGGCAGTTTCTGAATTTTCTTCATGAAACGTTCAACCAGGTCGCAAGCAATGTCATCCACGCGGGAATCATTGTTGCCGAACTGCGGGTATTCGCCTTCGATATTGAAGTCGACAGCCATGCCGTCAGCGTCACGTACCGGTTTAACCTTGGCGTACTTGATGGCGGACAGTGAGTCGGCGGCGACGGACAAGCCGGCGATGCCACAAGCCATGGTACGATAAACGTCACGATCGTGCAGCGCCATCAATGAAGCTTCGTAGCTGTACTTGTCATGCATGTAATGGATGATGTTCAGTGCGGTGACGTACTGTTTGGCCAGCCAATCCATGAAGTGGTCCATGCTTGCCAGCACGGTGTCGTAATCCAATACGGCATCCGTAATCGGCGCGGTTTTCGGACCGACCTGGATTTTGGCTTTTTCGTCCATGCCGCCGTTGATTGCGTACAGAACCATTTTAGCCAGGTTGGCGCGGGCGCCGAAGAACTGCATTTGTTTGCCGACAACCATCGGGCTTACGCAGCAGGCAATGGCGTAATCGTCATTGTTGAAATCGGGACGCATCAGGTCGTCGTTTTCATACTGTACGGAAGACGTATCGATGGAAACCTTAGCGGTAAATTTCTTCCAGCTGATCGGCAATTTTTCCGACCACAGGATGGTCATGTTCGGTTCCGGCGCCGGTCCCATGGTGTACAGGGTATTCAGGAAACGGAAGCTGTTCTTGGTCACCAGGGTACGGCCGTCAACGCCCATGCCGCCCAGTGATTCAGTTGCCCAAATCGGGTCGCCGGAGAACAGTTCATCATATTCCGGAGTACGCAGGAAACGTACCATACGCAATTTCATGACCAGATGGTCAATCAATTCCTGAGCTTGTTCTTCGTTGATTTTGCCTGCTTTCAGGTCACGTTCAATGAAGATGTCCAGGAAAGAAGAGGTACGACCGAAAGACATGGCCGCGCCGTTCTGGGATTTAACCGCGGCCAGATAGCCGAAGTAAGTCCATTGAACAGCTTCTTGCGCGGTTTTTGCCGGAGCGGAGATATCGCAGCCGTATTTGGCGGCCATTTCCTTGATTTGACCCAAGGCGCGATGTTGGTCGGAAATTTCTTCACGCAGACGAATGGTCGCTTCAAGATCTTCGCCGTTTTCCAGTCTGCTTTGCAAAGAGGTGAACTGGGCGAATTTATCTTTCATCAGATAGTCGATGCCGTACAGGGCGATACGACGATAATCGCCGATGATGCGTCCACGACCATAAGCATCAGGCAGACCGGTCAATGCACCGGTCTTACGACAGCGCAGAATGTCAGGGGTATAAACATCGAATACGCCCTGGTTATGCGTTTTACGGTATTCGGTGAAGATTTTCTTCAGTTCCGGGTCCAGCTCACGGTTGTAAGCCTTAAAGGAACTTTCAACCATCTTGATACCGCCGAAGGCGATAATGGCGCGTTTCAACGGTGCGTCAGTTTGTAAACCAACGATTTTTTCCTGGCTTTTATTGATATAGCCGGCATCGTGAGAAGTAATGGTAGCAGCGATATCGGTATCGAAATCAACCGGCGCATGCGTGCTGTTTTCGATTTTGATGCCTTCCATGACCTTGGCCCACAGCGCTGTGGTAGCGGCGGTAGCACCAGCCAGGAAGGATTCGTCGCCTTCATAAGGAGTATAGTTTTTTTGAATGAAGTCGCGAACATTGACTTCTTTCTGCCAGTCGCCTGCTTTAAAACCTTCCCAAGCAGTGGCTAGTTTTTCATTCAGATCGGTCATTTTATACCTACCTTCTAATAATGTGGATTTCTGTAAAACCCGGCTTTACGGCGAGCCAATTAATGGTTATTCCCGCCGCGCAGATAAATTACCCAATATGTTAATCCTACCAGCAAACCCCCGCCGATGATGTTGCCGATCGTCACCGGGATCAGATTATCGTAAATAAAGCTGCTTACAGTAAGATGTGGAAATTGATCAGGCGCCATGGCAATGGCATGCCAGAAGTCTGGTCCGGCAAAATCTTTGATGACAATACCCAATGGAATCATGAACATATTGGCGATACTATGTTCAAAGCCGCTGGATACGAACATCGCTACAGGGAAAATCATGGCAAACATTTTGTCAGTCAGGCTACGGCCGGAATAACTCATCCAGACCGCCAGGCAAACCAGCATATTCGCCAAAATCCCAAGGCAAACCGCCTCGATGAAAGTATGGTGCACTTTATGGTCGGCGGTTTGTAAAACATTCAAACCCCAACCGCCATTGGCCACCATATGTTCCCCTGAGAACCAAATCAGGGCGACGAAAAACAATGCCCCCACCAGATTACCGAGATAAACGTTGATCCAGTTACGCGCCAATTGACCCCAAGTGATACGTCCGCTGGCCTTGGCGACCATAATCAGTACCGTGGAGGTGAAAAGGTCGGCGCCGCAAACCACGACCAACATCAATCCCAGGGAGAAACACACGCCGCCTATCAGTTTGGATATGCCATAAGGCAAAGCGGCGGTGCCGGTGGTGGCGGTAATATAAAAAGCAAATGCGATGGAAATGAAAACGCCCGCAGTAATCGCCAGAAAAAATGTTTTAGCTGGATGTTTTGTTGCTTTGTAAACACCAGTTTCTTCGGCAACCTTTGCCATGGCGGCAGGTAACAATAAATCAAAGGGGTTGTCGGCTTTCACACTAACTCTCTCGACATAAAAGCATAAATAAACGTTGTAATTCTAACAAAGCAGTATAGAGCAAAAATTGATATGGATCATAATCGCCCAAATTCATCAGTCTAAAAAACCGGCAAAATAGGGTAAAAATCGCTCAAGCTAATGAAAAATATACGAAAAATAAATTTTAATATTTATACTAAATTTTGAAGGGCGGTTTTTACGCTTCTTTATTTCGGTTAATGATGAACGTGATATGTGGCGTTTGTGTTTCAATAGCTTTGGTCAGTTAATTTTTATTTTACTTTAATGCAACAATAACCCGTAATATGGAACCTTAGCGAGCACTATATTTCCCGTAGGGCGATTTTTTAATATCGCGCAAGCGTATTCAGGTTTAAGTACGCTGATTTATAACAATTAAATTGCACGGCGGTTTATTTTTTTCGCTTAATTTTGTTTTGCACCGGTTGTCTGGCCATCATCACGAAGCGGCAAACACTATCCGCTGCCGAACGTGATGAACGAGGCCGTGAAATCCTATTGCCAGTGGCGGCGTTTCGCCGATTGCAATTTTTCATAGGCCGCCAGCAAGGCCCGATGAGCCGGCAATGCCAGCAAATCACCGTCAATTGTAAACAAACCGGCAAAACAATGTTTGCCCAGTAATGCGGCGGCGGCGTTTTTAAGTGCCTCTGCGCCGTACATCCGTACGAACGCGGCATGATACTGCGCCGGTTCCCGTTCGGTATCCTGCGCGAGTAATAACAACCCATGCAGGCAGCGGTAGTAATTTTCCCTTTGCGGGGAAAATACCGAAAGATTGAAATCGCGGGTCCATTCCGTCCAGAGCAATGCTTGCGCGAGATCGCCGCCCGCCAGCGCCAGCATGGCTTTCAATTCACCCACACGCAAAGTATGCCAGCCATTGTCTTTGCCGGTGGCCAGCCCCAGCAATTCCCTTACCCGGGTAAAATCATCAAGGCCTTCGTCGTCAAGCCGCTCGATCAGCGCCAGATAGTGCTCCGGCGGCCATTGGCTGTCCGGCAGGCTTAGCAGCGTTTCGCGCAGATGGGCGGCCATGGTGTTATTGGCAAGTAATAAATCCTCGGCCGGATAAATATCCGACATGCCCGGCACCAGAATGCGGCAGGCATAAACGCCGAGATGTTCATAATCGGCGATATAAACCTCCGCTTGCAGGCGCTGGAAAATGGCCATCATGGCGATGAATTCGGACGAGGTGGTATCGCTGAAATTCCAATCGACAAAGGGATAATCGGCATGTTCTTTGAATAAATCCCAGGAGATCAAACCGCTGGAATCGATAAAATGGGTCTCCAGATTGGTTTGTTCCGCCACTTCCTCATTGTCGAACGTGGGCGGCAGAAAAACATCCAGCTCTTTAAGGCTACGGCCCTGCAGTAATTCGGTCACAGTGCGTTCCAGCGCCACGCCGAAATCCGGATGGGCGCCAAAGGAGGCGAAACAGCTGCCGTTGGCGGGATTGAATAACACCACGCAAATGACCGGGTATTCGCCTCCGAGCGAGGCATCGTAAGCCAAAATGGGAAAGCCTTCCGCTTCAAGTTTATCCAGCGCCGCCACCACTCCTGGATAGCGTTGCAATACGGGCGGGGGAATGGGCGGCAGGCTGATGGCTTCCGCGATGATGCGGTTCTTGATATGACGTTCAAACACTTCCGACAAGGCTTGCACCCGGGCTTCGCTAGCGGTATTGCCGGCCGACATGCCATTGGAAACATAGAGATTGCCGATGATGTTCATCGGAATATAGATTGTCTCTTGATCAGATTGGCGTTTGAAAGGCAACGCGCAAATACCGCGCCGGGCATTGCCGGACTGTAAATCAACCAGCGCGCTGGCGGTTAACTCATGTTCGGGATCGTAGAACGCCCGCAAATGATCATCGAGGATGCCGTCGGGCAAGCCGTCGTCATCGGGCAGGGGAAACCACCGCTCATCGGGATAATGCACAAAGTCACCTTGGGCGATGCTGTTTCCAAGGTAATAATCGGCGAAAAAATAATTGGTGGAAAGCCGTTCAAAATACTCGCCCAGCGCCGATGCCAGCGCGGCTTTCTTGCTGGCGCCTTTGCCGTTGGTGAAACACAGGGGGCAGTCGCGATCGCGGATATGCACCGACCAGACATGAGGGACCGGATTGAGCCAGGAAGCTTCTTCGATATTGAAGCCCAACGTGGTCAATTGTTGATAAAAACGGGCGATGGAATCCTCAAGGGCGGCGTCTTTTCCGGGAATAAATGTTTTAGTCATGGCGTTCACTTTATTTTGACGGTTAAAGCGGCATATTACGGTGTTTTTCCCCTCGTCTCCATGTCATTATGGTAAACAATTCACACTCGCGGAATGACCTCGCTGTCGGATAACAGGCCTCTTTCCGGGCACCCGTCACGACGGTAAAATGCGATAGATAGTCAATATCCGTTGCGACGCCCGGATGTGAGTGATAAAAACGATAGCAGAATACCCACAAGATGACGGGTATGGTTTGCAACGTTATCGGCCAATGTAGTGAGGGGAAATGAACCAGGTATTTAATTTTAGCGCCGGCCCAGCAATGATTCCGGTGGAAGTCCTGCAACAAGCGCAACGGGAACTATGCAATTGGCAAGGACTGGGTACGTCGGTTATGGAAATCAGCCACCGCGGCAAGGCGTTTATCGAGGTTGCGCAAGAGTCCGAACGGGATTTGCGCTCCCTGCTGAAAGTCCCCGATAATTATAAAGTGCTGTTCTGCCATGGCGGCGCGCGCGCGCAATTCGCCGCCGTGCCGTTGAATTTGCTGGGCGCTCGGGCCAGCGCCGATTATATCGATGGCGGTTATTGGGCGCATAGCGCCATTGCGGAAGCGAAAAAATATTGCGACCCGAAAATAATTGACATTAAAACCCGCATTGACGGTCTGCGCGCCACCAAACCGATGAAAGAATGGGTTTTGTCCGCCGACAGCGCGTATGTGCATTACTGCCCTAACGAAACCATCGACGGTCTGGCTATCGACGAATTGCCCGATTTCGGCGATAAGGTTGTGGTAGCCGACTATTCGTCCACCATTCTTTCTCGTCCCATCGATGTGAGCCGGTTCGGCGTGATTTACGCCGGCGCGCAGAAAAATATCGGACCGGCCGGCTTGACGCTGGTTATCGTACGCGAGGACTTGCTGGGCAAGGCCCGGACCGAACTGCCATCAATCCTGGACTACAAGGTCTTGGCGGATAACGATTCCATGTTCAATACCCCGCCGACCTTTGCCTGGTATCTCTCCGGCCTGGTGTTCAAATGGCTCAAGGCGCAGGGCGGTTTGGCGGCAATGGATAAGCGCAATCAGGCCAAAGCCGATTTGCTGTATCAGTTTATCGACGGCAGCGATTTTTATCGCAACGATGTTTCGCCGGCGAACCGTTCACGCATGAACGTGCCGTTCTTGTTGGCCGACGCCGGATTGGACAAGGTTTTCCTGGACGAGTCGGTGGCCGCTGGTCTGCATGCCCTGAAGGGGCATCGCGCGGTAGGCGGGATGCGCGCTTCACTTTATAATGCCATGCCTTTGGCGGGCGTCGAAGCGTTGGTGGCGTTTATGGCTGATTTCGTCCGGCGACACGGCTGATTTCCGCTGTTTTGCGGCGCAACCATGATTCGCAGACCAATAACCCCGGGCTAATTGCCGGGGTTATTGATTTTACTATTGCTGGAGAGCGTGTTTCACATGCAGGATTCCCTGACCTTACAACCGGTAGCGCATATTGATGGCACCATTCATCTTCCCGGCTCCAAAAGTGTTTCAAACCGGGCCTTGCTGCTGGCGGCCCTTGCTCGGGGCACCACCCGCCTGACCAATCTGCTTGATAGCGACGACGTGCGCCATATGCTGTCGGCCCTCGCCGCGCTTGGTGTAACGTATCGCCTGAGCAAGGATCGGCGGCAATGCGAGATTGACGGGCAGGGACAGGCGCTGTCCGCCCCCGCCCCCCTCGAACTGTTTCTCGGGAATGCCGGTACCGCTATGCGGCCACTGGCGGCCATCTTATGCCTGGGACGGCATGATATCGTTCTGACCGGCGAACCGCGGATGAAAGAGCGTCCTATCGGCCATCTGGTGGATGCCTTGCGTCAGGGCGGCGCCGACATCGATTATCTCGAACAGCGGAATTATCCGCCGCTGCGCCTGCGCGGCGGGTATAGCGGCGGAAACATCGAGGTGGACGGCAGCGTTTCCAGCCAGTTTCTCACCGCTTTGCTCATGATGGCGCCGCTGGCGGCGGAGGATACCGTGATCCGCATTAAAGGCGATCTGGTTTCCAAGCCCTATATCGATATCACCCTGGCGTTGATGAAAACCTTCGGCATCGACGTCGTGCATGAAAATTACCGGGTATTTCGTCTGGCGGGGCGTCAGGGTTATCGCTCGCCGGGCAATTATCTGGTTGAAGGCGATGCCTCGTCGGCCTCCTATTTTCTGGCGGCGGCGGCCATTCGCGGCGGAACCGTCCGCGTCACCGGCATCGGTAAAAACAGCGTGCAAGGCGACATCCGTTTCGCCGATGTGCTTGAACGCATGGGTGCGGTCATCCGCTGGGGCGAGGATTTTATCGAATGCAGCCGCGGTGAACTGCATGCTATCGATATGGATATGAATCACATACCCGATGCCGCCATGACCATTGCCACCACTGCTTTATTCGCCGACGGCACCACCCGGTTGCGCAATATTTATAATTGGCGGGTAAAAGAAACCGATCGGATAACGGCCATGGCCGTGGAACTGCGCAAAGTGGGCGCCGAAGTGGAGGAAGGCGAGGACTTCATTGCCATAACGCCGCCGAAGACACTGAAGTTGGCGACTATCGGAACGTATAACGACCACCGGATGGCGATGTGTTTTTCGCTGGTCTGCTTATCCGATACGCCGGTCATTATTCTTGATCCCAAATGCACACATAAAACTTTCCCGGATTATTTCCAGCAACTGGCTGCCATCAGTACGTTGAAATAGACCGGCGGTTCGCTTGATTCCGGGGCGGCGTCTTCTACAAAAAGTGTGAATATAGGGGTTTAATACCGCCATTTATGGCCCGGCGCGCAGGCCGGGTCGCGCAAAATTGCCAGCGACGGGCTACACTCGACCTAACAGCGATATCCAGATGTCGAGTTGCGGGGAGCATTGCCAACACACCTTCAACTTGAAAGATGACGGGGATATAAGATGTTTGGATTTTACGTCAGGTATATGTACGGGTAAGCTATGTTCCATAATGATGCAGAAAATGCCTCATAAGAATGTTCATCAAAATGGAAATGAGTTTCCCGCTAAGAGGAGAAAACAATGGCAGCAGTGGTCCCGGTCATCACTATCGATGGGCCGAGTGGTGCAGGGAAGGGCACGTTGTGTCAAGCATTGGCGGAAACATTGCAATGGCGTCTGCTTGATTCGGGAGCTATTTATCGGGTTTTGGCTTTGGCTTCATTACATCATCAGGTGGATATCGCCTCTGAAAACGCCCTGGTGCCGTTGGCGGCGCATCTGGATGTGCATTTCAACGTATTGGACGGTCAATTGGAGATCATTCTTGAAGGCGAGGATGTCAGCCAGGAAATCAGGACCGAAACCGTGGGTAATACCGCGTCGAAAATCGCCGCTTTTCCGCGGGTTCGCGAAGCCCTGTTGCGTCGTCAGCGGGCATTTCGCGAGATGCCCGGGCTGATTGCCGACGGGCGGGATATGGGTACGGTGGTGTTCGCCGATGCGCCGGTGAAGATTTTTCTCGACGCCTCGCCGGAAGAAAGAGCTCACCGACGCATGCGGCAGTTGCAGGAAAAGGGGTTTAGTGTTAACTTTGAACGCCTTTTATCTGAGATAAAAGAGCGGGACGCTAGAGACAGAAGTCGGCCGGTCGCACCATTGATGCCTGCCCCAGACGCCCTGGTATTGGATTCAACAGCCATGACTATCGATGAAGTGATAGCCCTTGCGTTGGCTCATTCCCGGCGGATTTTGGCATTGTCATAGTGTCGAAAGAACCAATTACCCCGTTGCAAGGATCGGCAATGGGGCGTGTAAAACAACCCCATCAAGCAGGATGCAGGATGGACGTTAATCAAAAACACCTGAAGATTATCCAATATGACAGAATCTTTTGCTCAACTCTTTGAAGAATCCCTGAAAGAAATCGAAACCCGTCCCGGTTCGATTGTACGCGGTACTGTTGTTTCCATCGATAAAGACGTGGTTTTGGTGGACGCTGGGCTTAAATCTGAATCCGCTATTCCAGTCGAACAATTCAAAAATGCCCAAGGCGAACTGGAAATCAAGATCGGCGACCAGGTCGACGTTGCGCTTGATGCGGTAGAAGACGGTTTCGGCGAGACACTGCTGTCCCGTGAAAAGGCCAAGCGTCACGAAGCTTGGTTGATGCTGGAAAAAGCCTATGAAGACGCCGCGACTGTTACCGGCATCATCAATGGTAAGGTTAAAGGCGGTTTCACCGTCGAACTCAATGGCATCCGCGCGTTTTTGCCGGGTTCATTGGTCGACGTGCGCCCGGTACGCGATACGCTGCACCTGGAAGGCAAAGAGCTTGAGTTCAAAGTCATCAAGCTGGATCAGAAACGTAATAATGTTGTGGTTTCTCGTCGTGCGGTCATCGAATCCGAAAACAGCGCGGAACGTGATCAACTGCTGGAAAACCTGCAGGAAGGCATGGAAGTCAAGGGTATCGTCAAGAACCTGACCGACTACGGCGCCTTCGTTGATCTCGGCGGCGTTGACGGCTTGCTGCACATTACCGATATGGCCTGGAAGCGCGTTAAGCACCCGAGCGAAATCGTTAATGTCGGCGACGAAATCACTGTCAAGGTTCTGAAATTCGACCGTGAACGTACCCGTGTTTCCCTGGGCTTGAAACAACTCGGCGAAGATCCGTGGGTTGCTATCGCCAAGCGTTATCCTGAAGGCACACGCCTGACCGGCCGCGTCACCAACCTGACCGATTATGGCTGCTTCGTTGAAATCGAAGAAGGCGTTGAAGGCCTGGTTCACGTATCCGAAATGGATTGGACCAATAAAAATATTCATCCGTCCAAGGTTGTCAATGTTGGCGACGTTGTTGAAGTCATGGTGCTGGATATCGACGAAGAACGCCGTCGTATCTCCCTGGGCCTGAAACAATGCAAAGCCAATCCGTGGCAGCAATTCGCTGAAACCCATAATAAGGGCGACCGCGTTGAAGGCAAAATCAAGTCCATTACCGATTTCGGTATCTTTATTGGTCTGGATGGCGGCATAGACGGCCTGGTTCATCTGTCCGATATCTCCTGGAATGTTGCTGGCGAAGAAGCTGTTCGCGAGTACAAGAAAGGTGACGAAATCGCAGCAGTAGTCCTGCAAGTCGATGCGGAACGCGAACGTATTTCCCTTGGCGTGAAACAACTGGCTGAAGATCCGTTCAATAACTATCTGTCTTTGAATAAGAAAGGCACGATTGTTACCGGTAAAGTCACTGCAGTTGACGCGAAAGGTGCTACAGTTGAATTGGCTGGTGGCGTTGAAGGTTACTTACGCGCCTCAGAAGCCTCGCGTGACCGGATTGAAGACGCTACACTGGTTCTGAACGTGGGTGATGACGTTGAAGCGAAATTCACTGGCGTTGATCGCAAAAACCGTGTTGTCAGCTTGTCGGTACGTGCCAAGGACGAAGCTGATGAGAAAGATGCTATCGCTACTGTGAACAACAAACAGGAAGATACCACCAACTTCTCAAGTGCAATGGCTGAAGCTTTCAAGGCCGCGAAAGGCGAATAATAATGGCGGGGCGGCATTTGCCGCTCCTGGACGGTAGCTAAGTGAGTCGTGCACTACTTTATTATGGGGGGTGCGCGAACTTGGAGGAATTATGACCAAGTCTGAACTTATTGAAAGACTTGCTGGCCAGCACGCTCATATACCGGCTAAAGTTGTTGAGGATGCGGTGAAGGAGATGCTTGAGCATATGGCGACCACACTCGCCAGCGGTGAACGCATCGAAATTCGTGGTTTCGGCAGTTTTTCACTTCACTACCGTGCACCGCGTGTCGGACGCAATCCTAAAACCGGTGATAAAGTGGAATTGGAAGGCAAATATGTCCCCCATTTCAAACCCGGTAAAGAACTGCGTGATCGCGCCAATATTTATGGTTCATAACGGCTAGAAAGCGTTATTTCTTGTCGTTAATGAACGTTCGTATAAAAGACACCTTCGGGGTGTCTTTTTTTTGACCCTCATGTCGCTAGTCCGTTTGGTGTAGGATATTTGGCTTGCGCGGAGTAGACGCGAGAAATTTGCATAGAGGTTCAGTAGCAATGAAGATAGTGACAGTATTCAGACCAGGTGGCGATTATTCAATAAAACATGTGCGGTGGATACACAAGCAACTACCAAAACACGTTGAGGCTTTGTGTTTTTCAGATATCGCCATCCCTGGGGTTGAAACAATTCCATTTAAGTACGATTGGCCAGGCTGGTGGTCAAAAATTGAGATATTCAATCCTAACGCAATTGATGATGCTGTTTTCTACCTGGATTTGGATACGGTGATAGTCGGCGATATTACGGACATTTTGCGGAATAAACATACCGCCTTATGTGCTGATTTTTATTATCCGGAAAAAACCAAAAATTCCTCAATCATGTATATTCCCCAAGAAATGAAATCACGAGTTTGGGATACATTTTTGCGCTTTCCGGATATGTTTATGAAAGCCCATGCCAACGGCGGCGACCAAACGTTTATCACCGCGTTATTGCCTGAAGCAAATACATGGCAACAACTGTTTCCGGGGCAAGTCGTAAGTTATAAAAAACATGTGGTAAAAAAACATCGGAAACTTGAGCATGCCACGGGCAATGGCAATTTACCGCAAAATGCCAGGATAGTGTGCTTCCACGGTAAGCCGCGACCTTGGGATGCCAACGAGCCGTGGATCCCGGTTCTCGGTTAGTCCCTATCGGCGAACCTGCCTGTTGTCGTTTCACCAAGGCGAAATTGCGAGCGGCGGCGCATCGCTAATGGCATGAGTGCAAATAAGCATTATTTTTACCGGCCATCTTTGCTTATCGGCGAGTTGGCTGTGGCGCCAAATTCAGCAATGTTGAACAATCGGTCATTATTCCCTGCATGGGGTTAACCGATTTTCTGCCTGACCGGATTATGGATGCCGCTATCACTCAGTCATCTTGCTTTTGCCGCCATTATCGGCTTTCTGCCGCTGTTGATATTGCCGCAATTACCGCCCATTACCTGGCTGTATGCCCTCATGGCCGTGGCATGGCTGCTAACCTGGAGCCGAATTCGGCTGGCTTCGTTAGCGGCCATCGCCCTGGCCAGCTTTGTCTGGGGGTGCTGGAGCGCCGATCGCTTATTAGGGCAAACGTCGGAATTGGCACAGCCTAAAATCACTGTTCGGGCGCAAATCATCACTATCCATCATGCTCAGGCGCGCAACAGCGCGGTGATCAAAATCCTGCGGGCGGGCGGCCGGCGTATATTCCCGCCGGTATATGCGTCGGTGAGTTGGCAAACCTTGCCTGAATTCTGGTGCGCCGGTCAACAATGGCGCATGACGCTAAAACTGCGTCCGCAGCACAGCCGGTTGAATGAGGGCGGTTTTGATAGTCAGCGCTGGGCGCTGGCCAATCATCAGCCGTTGGCGGGACGCGTGATCAAGGCTCGGGTGATCGATGCCGGTTGCAGTTGGCGCCAGAAAATTATCGATAGGGCCTATGACTCTATCGGCCGTCTTGCCTGGTCGACCATTTTGCTGGCGCTGGCCTTCGGCGAGGGTAGAAACATGCCGGAAGAGACCAGGCTTGTGTTGCAGCAAACCGGCACCGCTCATTTGATGGCCATATCCGGTCTGCATATCTCCCTGGCGGCCATGTTCGGCTGGCTGGTGGCGCGGGGCGGGCAGTTTTTTCTGCCGATGCGCTGGATAACGCCCTCGTTGCCGCTGCTGGTCAGTTGGGGCACCGCGGCGGGATATGTCTGGATCTCCGGCGCCAATTTCCCGGCCATCAGAGCGTTGGTGGCGTTATCGTTGTGGATCTTGCTTCGTATCCGCGGGGTGCGATGCAGTGCCTGGCAAGTCTGGCTGTGGTGCGTGGCGTTAATTCTGGCGACCGACCCGCTAAGTATTTTATCCACCAGTCTGTGGTTATCCTGTCTGGCGGTGGCGGCGCTGATTTTCTGGTTCCAGTGGGCGCCGCTGCCCATCGCCTGCCAGTCGGGCCGGCGCTGGGTCATCCTGCGCTGGCTGCATCTGCAAGCCGGCATGACCTTGTTGTTGTTGCCGCTGCAATGGGGATTGTTCCATGGCGCCAATCTACAGTCGTTGCCCGCTAATCTCTGGGCGGTGCCGCTGGTTTCCCTCATAACCACGCCGTTGATTCTCAGCGCGCTATGCCTGTCGGCATGGCCGCAAGTCAGCTTTATCTTATGGTGGTTGGCCGACCGTTCGCTGACGGTGGTGTTTATGCCGCTGCCAGTATTGCAACGAGGGTGGATTGAACTGGCCGAAACTGGATTGCTGCTCAGCGCGGCTGGTTGGTTGGCGGTCATTATCTGGCGCTTCGGCTGGTGGAAATCCTACTGGCTGAATATGATCGTCTTATGCGCATTGCTGTTTTTACCGCGCGACAGCCTTCGGCCTCGTTGGCGGCTGGATATGCTGGATGTCGGTCATGGCCTGGCCATAGCCATTGAACGCAATGGCAAAGCCTTTTTATACGACACCGGTGCGGGTTGGCGCGGCGGCGATATTGGTAAAGCCGAAATCGCGCCTTATCTCAAATGGCGCGGTCTGACGCCGGAGGCCATCTGGCTCAGTCACAGCCACCAGGACCATATCGGCGGTCTGAAAACGCTAAAAAGGTTGTATCCATTGATTCCGGTGGTCAGTTCTTACCGGCATCCCAATCACCAACCCTGCGTCAGGGGGCAGCAATTTGTTTGGCAGGGATTACAGTTCAGTGTGTTATGGCCGCCTAAGCAAGTGGCAAAAGCGGGTAATAACGACTCCTGCGTGATAAGAATTGATGACGGGAAGCATAAAGTCTTGTTAACCGGCGATATCGAAGCGCCCGCGGAAAGGGCGTTGCTGCGCGCCGAACGGGGTCTGTTGCGGGCGGATATTTTGCAAGTGCCTCATCATGGCAGCAAAACCTCGTCCACCCGGCCATTTTTGATCGCGGTCAGACCCCGGGCAGCACTGGTATCGGCGGCGCGGTTCAGTCCATGGCGCCTGCCGGCGCCCAAGATTCGGGATCGCTACCGGCAGGAGAATATCGACTGGCATGAAACCGCCCAATCAGGGCAGATTAGCGTCGAATTTTACGACGCTAATTTTTTGATAAAAGGGTATCGACAGCAAATTATGCCAAGATGGTATCACCAGTGGTTTGGCGTCTGAGCAGATAATAGGTAGAATGGTCGGCTATTTAGTCCAAGCGCTGGTTAATAATGAATGCTTAATGATAAAGATCTCTCCACCTGGCAGACTTTTCGTCGCCTCTGGCCGATGATCTCCCCTTTCAAGGCCGGCTTGATCGCCGCGTCTGTTGCGCTGATCCTTAATGCGGCCAGTGATACCCTGATGCTTTCACTGCTTAAGCCATTGTTGGATGACGGTTTTGGTAAAACCAATGCTAAAATTTTAATGTGGATGCCGCTGGTGGTTATCGGCCTGATGGTTGTACGAGGCGTCACCGGTTTTGTTTCAAGCTACTGCGTATCATGGGTGTCAGGCAAAGTCGTGATGCAAATGCGCCGGCGGTTGTTCAGCCACATGATGGGCATGCCGGTCTCCTTTTTCGATCAGCAATCCACCGGGACATTATTGTCTCGCATCACCTATGACTCGGAGCAAGTGGCCTCATCCTCTTCGGGCGCACTGATTACCGTTATCCGCGAAGGCGCGTCGATAATCGGTCTGTTCATCATGATGTTCTATTACAGCTGGCAGTTATCGCTGATTCTGCTGGTGATTGCTCCCCTCGTTTCGGTCTCCATCCGTCAAGTGTCGAAGCGTTTCCGCAATATCAGTAAAGCCATGCAGAACACCATGGGCCAGGTGACCACCAGCGCCGAACAAATGCTGAAAGGGCATAAAGAGGTATTGATTTTCGGCGGTCAGAAAGTGGAAAGCGAACGTTTCGACAAAGTCAGCAACCGCATGCGGCAGCAGGGCATGAAGATGGTGTCCGCCTCTTCGGTTTCCGATCCGGTTATCCAGTTCATCGCATCGCTGGCCCTGGCCTTTGTACTGTATGCCGCCAGTTTCCCGAGCGTTATGCATAACCTGACCGCCGGTACCATAACGGTGGTGTTCTCGTCAATGATCGCCCTGATGCGCCCGCTGAAATCGCTGACCAATGTGAATGCGCAATTCCAGCGCGGCATGGCGGCTTGCCAAACCCTGTTCGCCATTTTGGACATGGAAAAAGAGAAAGACGAGGGTACGTTGGTCGTTGATCGCGCTGAGGGCAACATCGAGTTCCGTCATGTCACTTTTGTCTATCCGGGCAGCGAATTGTTGGCCTTGCGGGATATCAACCTGCAGATCCCGGCCGGCAAAACAGTGGCGTTGGTGGGACGTTCCGGTTCCGGTAAATCCACCATCGCCAATCTGATGACCCGTTTTTATGACGTGCAAGACGGCGCGGTGTTGCTGGACGGCCATGATTTGCGGGAATATACCCTGTCGTCGCTGCGTAATCAGGTGGCGCTGGTATCGCAGAATGTGCATTTGTTCAATGACACCATCGCCAATAATATTGCTTATGCCCGCAAGGATTGTTTCACCCGTGAGGAAATCGAAAATGCGGCCCGTATGGCCTACGCCATGGATTTCATTGAAAAAATGGAACATGGGCTGGATACGGTGATCGGCGAAAACGGCGTACTGCTTTCCGGTGGTCAGCGGCAGCGTATCGCCATAGCGCGCGCGCTGTTACGTGACTGTCCGGTGTTGATTCTTGATGAAGCCACCTCGGCGCTGGATACCGAGTCGGAGCGCGCCATTCAGAAAGCGCTGGATGAGTTGCAGAAAAATCGCACGTCGCTGGTGATAGCCCACCGTCTCTCCACTATTGAAAAAGCGGATGAAATTCTGGTGGTGGAAGACGGGCGCATTGTGGAACGGGGTACGCACACGACGCTGTTGGCGCAAAAAGGCGTTTACGCCCAGCTGCACCGGATGCAATTCGGCAATGATTGAAAGCATGTGGTTCGGCCATTCACGCTGGTTTTGGCTGTTGCTGCCGTTTTCCTGGCTTTACGGCCTGGTCAGCGGCTTAATCAGGCTCAGTTATCAAAGAGGATGGCGTAAGGTAACGCGTTTTCCCCTACCGGTCGTGGTGGTCGGCAATCTGACCGTGGGGGGCAATGGCAAAACCCCGGTGGTGCTATGGCTGATTGCGCAATTACAGCAGCGGGGCTGGCGGGTCGGCGTGGTTTCCCGCGGTTATGGCGGCCGCGCTGATCATTATCCGCTGTTATTGAATAACGCCACATCGCCTCGCCAGGCTGGCGACGAGCCGGTCATGATTTTCCAGCGCACCGGCGCGCCGGTGGCGGTGGCGCCGCGCCGAGTGGATGCGGTGGCCGCATTGCTGCGCCAGCAACCGTTGGATGTGGTCATTACCGACGACGGCTTACAGCATTATGCTTTGGCGCGCGATGTCGAATGGGTGGTGGTCGACGGGGAACGCCGATTCGGCAACGGCTGGTGGTTACCCGCGGGTCCGATGCGTGAGCGGGCCGGTCGGCTGCGCAGCATTAGCGCGGTGATTGTCAACGGCGGCCGGGCTTTGCCGGGCGAAGTCGCGATGCGGCTGCAAGCGGGAGAGGCCATTAATCTGCTCAACGGACAAACCTGTGCGGTTAAGGCGCTGCCCTCGGTGGTGGCTATGGCGGGCATTGGCCATCCGCCGCGTTTTTTCGCCACATTGCGCGGGCTGGGCGTCATCCCGGCGCGGGAAGTGGTTTTCGCCGATCACCACGATTATCAGGCGGAGCAACTTGCCGCCCTGACCTTACCGGGCCAGTCCCTGGTCATGACCGAGAAAGATGCGGTGAAATGCCGAGCTTTCGCTCAAGCCAACTGGTGGTATATTCCGGTGACGGCTCAGTTGCCGGCGAATGAAACTGATCGTTTGCTGGCGCCTATCGAAGAACTGATTCGGCAACGTCGCCAGGTAGCGCCCGAGTCTCTGGTAAAAACGGTTTAGTTCAATTGCGGGAAGGCTTCTCCCACACGGGCGGACAATGCGGTTGCAGGTGATAAGCGTTATGATGCCAACACGCTGATAGCGAGCAGAATGACGGGTAGGGCAGATAGCAGAAAAACAATCGACCCGATCATGAACCATGACCGGGCCGAAAGAGCGATGTTAGATGTGCTTAGCGGCTAAAGTTAGCGAACAAAGCAACAATTTTATTTAATGTTTTCATGGCAGGTTGTCTCTTGAATTCGTTAAAGTGTGATGTATCTCACAAAAAAAATATTACGCCGTTCCTTTCGTGATATCAATTCTTTTTGCTTAAATTTTGATAGGCGACGCCTCTTACTCTCATCGGGCGTATCCAACATGTCAGTAACATAAAAGGTGACCGGGAAATAAGCTCGTCACTTCATCAATACCCGACGGCGCATGCATTATGGTATTCTCTGGGCCATTAACTCATGCAGTTAGGTACGCTGGAGGAAAGATGGATCACCGGTTGCTGGAAATCGTGGCTTGCCCCGTATGTAATGGCAAACTCTATTTTAATAAAGAAAAACAAGAACTTATCTGTAAATCCGATGCGCTGGCCTTTCCGGTGCGCGAAGGTATCCCGGTCTTGCTGGAAAGCGAGGCGCGTTCAATGACGCTGGATGAGAAAAATCAATGAGCTTTGTGGCGATTATACCCGCGCGGTTCGCATCCAGCCGCTTGCCCGGTAAACCCCTGGCGGATATCAATGGCAAACCGATGGTGGTGCGCGTCATGGAACGCGCGCAGCAATCCGGAGCGTCCCGGGTTATTGTGGCCACCGATCATCCCGGTGTGGTGGACGTTATCAAGCAAGCGGGCGGCGAAGTTTGCATGACGCGCGCCGATCATCACTCCGGCACCGAGCGTCTGGCGGAAGTGATTGATCATTATCATTTCGACGATGAACAGATCGTGGTCAATGTCCAGGGCGACGAACCCTTGATCCCGCCGGTCATTATTCGGCAGGTGGCGGAAAATCTGGCGCAGTGCCGGGCGGGCATGGCCACCTTGGCGGTGCCGATCCATACGGCCGATGAAGCGTTCAATCCCAATGCGGTCAAGGTCGTGATGGATGCTCAGGGGTTTGCGCTCTATTTTTCGCGCGCGCCTATCCCCTGGGATCGCGAGCGATTCTCTCAGTCCAGAGATCTCATCGGCGATACTTTCCTGCGCCATATCGGCATTTACGCCTATCGTGCCGGTTTTATACGCCGTTATATCCGCTGGCAACCCAGTCAGCTCGAAAAAATAGAAATGCTCGAGCAACTCCGGGTGCTTTGGTATGGTGAAAAAATCCATGTGGCGGTGGCGCAAGAGGTGCCTGGTATCGGCGTTGATACCCAGGAGGAACTGAACCGCGTCCGGCAATTGTTGCTCCAAGGCGCGCAATAAGCTGGTGAAGCGGAGTCTTCTGATGAAACGGAAGACTTCGTTTGCAGTGGCCGCCATGGTATTTTCCCGCTAAAACTTGATCTGCAACGAAGAATTGTCCCTTCGATGCCAGCATCATGGCCTATGTTTAGAGTTTACCCGCCCTTGTCGCCTGATTGAGGTTAAGTTGGTCATGGAATTGTTGAAAGCGGAATTAAGCGCGGTGTTGGGCGAGTCGCTCAGTCGACTCGAACGGATAAGCGAACAGCCTTACGCGCATCTTTACGCCATGTATGACAAGGAAGGAAACCCGCTCTCTTTACTGGCCAAAGGCTATGTCTGCCAGGGCATCGCCCAGCAGGAAGCCTACAAGCTTTCCATGCTGGCCCGAGAAGGGGAAGTCAGGTTGCCGACGGTCTATGGTCTGGTGGTCACCGAACAGACTCCCTATAAAGAATTATTGTTGATGGAACGATTGCGCGGCGTGTCGGTTGAAGCGCCGACCCGTACGCCGCAACGCTGGGAATTGCTGAAAGATCATATTGTGGAAAGCCTGTTGGCCTGGCACCGTATTGATAGCCATGGTTATGTCGGCACGGTGGACAGCACCCAGGAAAACACCTGGCCGAAGTGGTATGCCCAGCGTATCGAGGTAATTTGGTCCACCCTATTAAAGGTTTCGGCACCGTTGCTGAACGCGGAAGATCGCCGTTTGCTGTTTCGTACCCGTCAAAGCCTGGACAAGCTGTTTGCCGACGAACACGAAAATTGCGTACTGGTGCATGGCAATCTGACGTTGCGCAGCATGTTGAAAGATCCCCGCTCAGACCAACTGCTGGCTATGCTTAACCCCGGCACCATGCTATGGGCGCCGAGAGAATATGATCTGTTCCGTTTGTGTGAAGACGGCATGGCTAAAGATTTATTGTTTCACTATCTCAGTAAAGCGCCGGTGGCGGAAGGCTTTCTTTACCGTCGCTGGGTCTATGGCATCTGGGAAGCGGCTGCGCGCTATATTCATACCGGATTATTGGATCGCGCCGTATTCGAGCTGGCTGAACGCGAGTTATTGCCCTGGCTTGAGTAAGCGGCCGGCGCGTCGCTCACGCCGGTTATTTTTTGCCACAGGCGACCTAAGCTTTCATACCAGGCGCGCTCGGCATGCCCCAGCCACAGCGGCGAAGGCATGACCCGCTCCCAGGGATTCAACGGACTGACGATGGCCAATTGATTGGCCGGCGCCGGAATCGGCGCCAATCCCTGCGATTGGAAAAAGCGCATCGCCCTGGGTAAATGATTGGCCGACGTGACCAAAATAAAAGGAGCCCGGCCCACCAGCGTCGCCACGCTCGCCGCTTCCTGCCCGGTATCGCGCGGTTTGTCCAATAAAATGATATCCCCGGCAGGCACCCCCAGGCTTTCAGCCACCAGTGCGGCGGTCTGTGCGCTACTGACCGGATTGCCTTTGGCCGCGCCGCCGGTGAACACCATTTTGGCGCCGTGCAGTTGGCGATATATCCTGATGCCTTCAACCACCCGCGGCAGGCTGTTATTGATCAGATTAGAGCTTGGCGCCCATAAGGGGTTGAAGGTATAGCCGCCGCCCAATACCACGACATAAGCGATATCGGTTCGCTGTCCCGCATAGGTCGGATACGTGTCCTCCAGGGGGGCGAGCAGTTTGTCCGCAACGGGTTGCAAACTGAGCAGCAACAGACATAACCAGCCTGCCGACGCCAGGGTTTTCCCGGTTTTCTGCCAACGAGTGAGCCAAACAAGATATAATCCCGCGCCTATCAGCAGCAACAGCAGTGGTAAGGGCAGTAGCAATCCGCCGACAATTTTTTTTAGCGAAAAAAGCATTAAAAACGCTCCAATTGGATGTAACTCAATCAACCAGGTACAATCCAGCACCATAAAGATTCATTCTAAGCTAGCCTGTGACAAAATGGTCAATTGACTACGGGTTTCTGGTAACAACGCCAATCCCGAATGCCGTACCCGGAGCACCGACAATGCAGGATCGTAATTTTGATGATATTGCCGAGAAATTCGCGCGCAATATTTATGGCACCACCAAAGGACAGATTCGCCAGGCGGTGTTGTGGCAGGACTTGCAGGCCTTATTAACCCGTTTGCCGCAACGTCCCCTGTCGATTCTCGACGCCGGCGGCGGCGAGGGGCGCATAGCTTGTCTACTGGCGGCGCTGGGCCATCAGGTTGTGCTATGCGATTTATCGGCCGATATGATTGCACGGGCGCGGCAGGGCGCCGAGCAACAAGGCGTGCTTGATAATATGCGATTCGTCCAATGCGCGGCCCAGGAAATGGGACCCCATATGGCAAAGCCGGTTGATCTGATATTGTTGCATGCTGTGCTGGAATGGGTGGCCGAACCCCATGAGCTGCTGGGCAAATTGTATGAATATCTGGCCCCGGCTGGCGCTCTGTCATTAATGTTTTACAATAAGCACGGTCTGGTTATGCGTAACATGATCCTCGGCAATATGGAATTTGTCGCATCCGGTATGCCGAAGCGAAAAAAACGCTCTTTGATGCCGGACCATCCCTGCGACCCCGAACAGGTCTACGGCTGGCTGACCGAGATGGGCATGAGTGTCAGCGGTAAGAGCGGCGTTCGCGTGTTTCATGACTATCTGCAAAATAAACAGCAGCAACAGGATGATTTCCCGGCTTTACTGGCGATGGAACAGCGTTACTGCCGGCAGGAGCCTTTTATCAGTATGGGACGCTATATCCATGTCATGGCGCATAAACTTCCCTAAAGGATGAACTATGAGTGATTTTTCCCAGACTGTCCCCGAACTGGTCGCCTGGGCGCGTAAGAATAATTTTTCGTTGTCGTTGCCCATTGACCGGCTGGCGTTTGTGCTGGCCATCGCTACGTTGAACAGTGAGCGCATGGACGGCGAAATGAGTGAAAGCGAGCTGGTGGATGCGTTTCGCCACGTTAGCAAGGGATTCGAACAGACGCACGAGACGGCCACGGTTCGCGCCAATAACGCCATCAATGATCTTGTGCGCCAGCGCCTGCTCAACCGCTTTACCAGCGAACTGGCCGATGGCAATGCCATTTATCGGTTGACGCCGCTGGGTATCGGCATCAGCGATTATTATATCCGTCAGCGTGAATTTTCCACGTTGCGTTTATCCGTCCAATTGTCCATTGTCGCCCAGGAATTAGACCGGGCCGCCAGCGCGGCCGAAGAAGATGGCGATGAGTTTCATTGGCACCGCAATGTGTTCGCTCCGCTGAAATATTCGGTCGCCGAGATTTTCGACAGTATCGATATGACGCAACGCCTCATGGATGAGCAACAACAGTCGGTCAAAGACGATATTGCCGCGTTATTGAACCAGGATTGGCGGGCCGCCATCGCCAATTGCGAAATGCTGCTGTCGGAAACGTCCGGAACCTTGCGGGAATTGCAAGATACCCTGGAGGCGGCAGGCGACAAGCTGCAGGCCAATCTGCTGCGCATCCAGGATGCGACTCTCGGGCATGAAGATTTGATGTTTATCGACAAACTGGTCCTGGATTTGCAGACCAAGCTTGATCGCATCACCAGTTGGGGTCAGCAGGCCATCGATTTATGGATCGGCTACGATCGCCATGTCCATCGTTTTATCCGTACCGCGATAGATATGGATAAAAACCGGGTGTTTGCTCAGCGGTTGCGTCAGTCGGTACAGCACTATTTCGATCATCCCTGGGCGCTGACTTTCGCCAATGCCGATCGGTTGATGGACATGCGCGATGAGGAATTGATGTTGCGCAGCGAAGAAGTGACCGGCGAACTGCCGCCCGATATGGAGTATGAAGAATTCAACGAGATTCGCGAGCAGTTGACGGCGATGATTGAAGCCGCTTTGGCTGTTTATAAACAGCAGCAATTGCCGCTGGATCTCGGCCAGGTGCTGCGCGACTACTTGGCCCGCTTTCCGCGGGCGCGTCATTTTGACGTCGCGCGCATTTTAGTCGATCAGGCCGTCCGTCTGGGTGTGGCTGAATCGGATTTCTCTGGATTACCGCCGCAATGGCAGGCAATCAACGATTACGGTGCTAAGGTACAGGCCCATGTCATCGACAAATATTGAAGAAAACATGCCGGTTAAACTGGCGAAAGCACTGTCCAATACGCTGTTTCCGGCGCTTGACAGCCAACTGCGATCCGGCCGTCACGTTGGTGTGGAAGAATTGGACAACCATGCTTTCTTAATGGATTTTCAAGAGGAGCTGGAGGGCTTTTACCGTCGCTATAATGTGGAATTGGTGCGCGCGCCGGAAGGATTTTTTTATCTGCGCCCGCGTTCCACCACGCTGATTCCCCGTTCAGTCCTGTCCGAACTGGATATGATGGTGGGTAAAATCCTGTGTTACCTCTATTTAAGTCCCGAGCGCCTGGCTCACGAAGGCATTTTTACTCAACAGGAACTTTACGACGAACTGCTTAGTCTGGCCGACGAAACCAAATTGCTTAAATTGGCCAACCAACGTTCCACCGGCTCCGATTTCGACCGGCAGAAGCTGCAAGAGAAAGTCCGCTCTTCCCTTAATCGCTTGCGGCGGTTGGGAATGGTATGGTTTATGGGCAATGATGCCGCCAAATTTCGCATCGCTGAAGCTATCTTCCGCTTCGGCGCCGATGTGCGCAGCGGAGACGATCCGCGCGAAGCGCAACTGCGGATGATCCGCGATGGCGAGGCCATGCCCATTGAACACGCTTTATCCCTGAGTGACTTTCAGGATGACAATGACGGAAACGAGATGATCAACGAAGGGTCGTCGGATAGCGCCGAGGATGAACAGGCATGATTGAACGCGGTAAATTTCGCTCACTGACATTGGTTAACTGGAATGGGTTCTTTGCCAGAACTTTCGATCTGGATGGGTTGGTGACCACCTTATCAGGCGGTAACGGCGCGGGAAAATCCACCACCATGGCCGCCTTTATCACCGCGCTGATTCCGGATTTAACCTTGCTCCATTTTCGTAATACCACGGAAGCCGGGGCCACCAGCGGATCGCGTGATAAAGGGTTGCACGGCAAATTGCGCGCCGGGGTGTGTTACGCCGCCCTGGATGTGGTCAATTCACGTCATCAGCGGGTGCTGGTGGGTGTCCGGTTACAGCAAATCGCTGGCCGCGATCGCAAGGTGGATATCAAGCCTTTCATGATCCAGGGGCTGCCGACTGCCCTGCAGCCGACCGAAATCCTGACCCAGATTGTTGGCGAGCGGCAGGCGAGAGTGCTCGGTCTGCAAGAACTGAAAGAACATATTGAATTGATCGAAGGCGTGCAATTCAAGGTGTTCAATTCCATCACCGATTACCACGCCTTGATGTTCGATTTGGGTGTTATTCCCCGTCGTCTGCGCACCGCCGCCGATCGCAGCAAGTATTACCGCCTGATTGAAGCGTCGCTGTATGGCGGCATCTCCAGCGCCATTACCCGCTCGTTGCGCGACTACCTATTGCCGGAAAATAGCGGCGTGCGCAAAGCGTTCCAGGATATGGAAGCCGCGTTGCGCGAGAATCGCATGACGCTGGAAGCGATAAGAGTCACCCAGGCGGACCGTGACTTGTTCAAGCACCTGATTTCCGAGGCCACCTCTTATGTGGCGGCTGATTATATGCGCCATGCCAACGAAAGACGCATTCATTTGGATCAGGCGCTGGCCTTGCGGCGCGAATTACTTGGCGGGCGGCGTGAATTGGCCGCCGAGCAATACCGGCATGTGGACATGGCGCGTGATTTGGCGCAGACCGTTGAAGGCGAAACGGATCTTGAAACCGATTATCAGGCCGCCAGCGATCACTTGAATCTGGTGCAGACGGCGATGCGCCAGCAGGAAAAAGTCAATCGTTATCGGGACGACCTCGAGGAATTGAACTTCCGGCTGGAAGAGCAAAATGAGGTAGTCGCCGAAGCCGGCGAATCCCAGCAGGAGAATGAGGCTCGACTGGAAGCCGCCGAACAGGAAGTCGACGAACTCAAAAGCCAGCTTGCCGATTATCAGCAGGCTCTCGATGTGCAGCAAACCCGCGCCATCCAATACCAGCAAGCGTTGCAGGCGCTGGAACGCGCGCGCGAACTCTGCGTGTCCCCGCAGTTGAATGCCGACAATGCCGAGCGGGAACTGGCGCTCTTCCAAGGTAAAGAGCAGGAAGCCACCGAGCGTCTATTGCAATTGGAACAAAAACTCAGCGTGGCGATGGCCGCGCAAAACCAATTTGAACAAGCGTATGATCTGGTGGTGAAAATCGCCGGACAGACCGCTCGCAGCGATGCGTGGCAAGTCGCCCGCGATTTATTGCGCGATGCCGCTTCTTTGCAGCACCAGGCGGATCGGTTGCAACCTTTGCGCAGCCAGTTAAGCGAACTGGAACAGCGTTTGCGCGAGCAACAGGAGGCCCAGCGTCTCTTGGCTGAATTCAGCCAACGCCTCGGCGCCGAATACCAACCGGAGGACCTGGAACAGGCGCAGGAGGAGCTGGAAGCGCGAGTCGAGACATTGTCGTCGGCGGTTGCCGAAGCCGGCGAAACCCGCATGACCCTGCGCCAGGAATTCGAGCAGATCGAACAGCAATTGCAAGTATTGACCCGGCGCGCTCCGGCTTGGCTGGCGGCGCAGGAAGCCTTGATCACGCTGCGGGAGCAGAGTGGAGAACCGCTGGATAACGGTTCGCAACTTACCGAACATATGCAGCAATTGCTGGAACGCGAACGCCAGACCACGGTGGAACGTGATGAAGTGGCCGGCAAAAAGCGGGCGATCGAAGAGCAAATCGAACGTCTCAGCAATCCGGGCGGCAGCGAAGATTTGCGTCTGGCGACACTGGCCGAGCGTTTCGGAGGGGTGTTGCTTTCGGAAATCTACGACGATGTGACGTTTGATGACGCACCTTATTTTTCGGCGCTTTATGGGCCGTCGCGTCATGCGATCGTAGTGCCTGAACTTGCCAGGATTCGCGATCTGCTGGACGGGTTGGATGATTGTCCGGACGATCTTTATCTCATCGAAGGCGACCCGCAATCCTTTGATGACAGCGTCTTCGGCATCGAGGAACTCGATCGCGCGGTATTGGTCAAGGTGGCTGATCGCCAATGGCGCTATTCTCGTTTCCCCGCGGTGCCGCTGTTCGGACGCGCCGCCCGTGAAAACCGGCTGGAAAGTCTCAATGCCGAGCGGGATGTCCTGGCGGAACGGTTCGCCACTCTATCGTTCGATGTTCAAAAATTGCAGCGGTTGCATCAGGCGTTCGGCCGTTTCGTCGGCGCGCACCTGGCGGTAGCTTTCGACAGTGATCCAGAAGCGGAAATCCGGCAGCTCAGCGGTCGTCGCGGCGAACTGGAGCGCTTGCTCAATGACCATGAAAACCAGCATCAGCAGCAACGACAACAGTATGATGCGGGACGCGAGGGGTTGAATTTGTTAAACCGGTTGATCCCCCGGCTGAATGTACTGTGTGACGAAACCTTGAGTGATCGCCTGGAGACCATTGCGGCGCAATGGCAGGAATCACAGGATGCGGTCCGTTATCTGCAACAGCACCGCGCCGCGCTGGCGCAATTGGAGCCGTTGGCCGCGGTCTTGCAAAACGATCCGGAACAGCATGAACAATTGCAGGCGGATTACCAGCAAGCGCAACAGGCGCAGCGCCAGGCTAAGCAGCAAGCCTTCGCCCTGACCGAAGTGGTGCAGCGGCGCGCTCATTTCAGTTATTCCGATTCAGCCGGCATGCTGACGGAAAATTCCGATCTGAACGATAAACTGCGCCAACGGCTGGAGCAGGCGGAAGGCGAGCGTAGCCGGGCGCGCGATGCATTGCGTCAGCACCAGGCGCAGTTATCTCAGCTCAGTCAGGTGTTGGCCTCGCTGAAAAGCGCCCATGACGCTAAACGGGATATGTTCCAGGAACTGACCCAAGAATTGCAGGAAATAGGCGTACAGGCCGATGACGAGGCCGAAACCCGCGCCCGCGAGCGCCGCGACCAATTACATTCCGCGCTCAGTCAAAATCGCAGCCGCCGCAATCAGTTGGAAAAACAGGTCACCTTCTGTGAAGCGCAGATGGACAGTCTGACCAAAAGGCTCAATAAGCTGGAGCGGGATTATCATCAGATACGCGAACAGGTGGTGACGGCGAAAGCCGGCTGGTGCGCGGTAATGCGGTTGGTCAAAGACAATGGCGTCGAACGGCGCTTGCATCGTCGAGAATTGGCTTATATGGAAGCGGATGATTTGCGCTCCATGTCCGACAAAGCCTTGGGCGCATTGCGTCTCGCGGTGGCCGATAACGAGCATTTGCGCGATGTTTTGCGGCAATCGGAAGACCCAAAACGGCCGGAACGGAAAATCCAGTTCTTTATCGCGGTTTACCAACATTTGCGCGAACGTATTCGGCAGGACATTATCCGCACAGATGACCCGGTGGACGCCATTGAACAAATGGAAATTGAACTCGGCCGACTGACGGAAGAGTTGACCGCCCGCGAGCAGAAGCTGGCCATCAGTTCCCGCAGTGTGGCCAATATTATCCGCAAAACGATTCAGCGTGAGCAGAACCGTATCCGCATGCTCAACCAAGGCTTGCAGGCGGTCAGTTTCGGCCAGGTTAAAAGCGTACGCCTCAATGTTAATGTGCGCGAAGCCCATGCCACCTTGCTGACCGTGCTCAGTGAACAGCAGGAACAGCATCAGGATTTGTTCAGCAGCGCCCGGCTGACCTTTTCCGAAGCGCTGGCGAAATTATACCAGCGGCTCAATCCACAGATGGATATGGGGCAACGGACGCCGCAAACCATCGGCGAAGAATTGCTGGATTATCGCAACTATCTGGAAATGGAAGTGGAAGTCAACCGCGGCGCCGACGGCTGGCTGCGGGCCGAGAGCGGGGCGCTTTCAACCGGCGAGGCTATCGGCACCGGCATGTCCATACTGGTGATGGTGGTGCAAAGCTGGGAAGATGAGTCAAGCCGATTGCGCGGCAAGGATATTTCGCCGTGCCGGCTGCTGTTTCTTGACGAAGCCGCCCGGCTGGACGCCAAATCCATCGCCACCTTGTTCGAACTCTGCGATAGGCTGCAAATGCAACTGATTATCGCCGCGCCGGAAAATATCAGTCCGGAAAAGGGCACGACCTACAAATTGGTCAGAAAGGTTTTCAACAATCAGGAACATGTGCATGTGGTAGGCTTGCGCGGTTTCGGCGCCGACCTGCCGGTTCCGGCGGTGACGCCCGCGCAACAAGAAGCAACCTCCGATCAATAATTCGGCAATTGCGCCGGCCCCCCTGAAAGGCGGTCGGCATTTGCTGGACACTCCCCCGCAATAACCGATATTGCTTTATATCGGGGCTTTTCCGTAATTTTAATCATTAATCAGGTTGCTGGATTTCATGATTCCTGATTCCGATGTGAGCGCCTGCCCTGGGCAATTGAATTATTTGTCATTTCCTTGCAGTATCATTAATACGAAATGATCTTCCAGCTTATATACTAAGAACTAGTCCGGTGTAAGATTAGGATAAAAATAATTAACAATTCAGCATACAGGGGACAAAGGATGTTACTGACAAATACTTTGTGTTGGCGTAGTACGGTCATCGGCGGCCTGCTGGCATCGAGCCTGTTGCCGTTGTTTGCCCCCCCGGCTCAATCAGCCACGCTGCCGAATACCTCTGGACCGCATTCTCATACGGCGGGTCATGAGACGGGCGTGGCGACCATGATGATGCCTGCCGGCGTTCAACTTTACTATGCCGGTGATCTCTTAAGGATTTACGCGGGTCGCCATAATCGATTGCTGTGGCAGGATCGCGATGCGGTGCGGCAGTTTCAACAGCAATTGGCCGAGTTGGCGTTATCCGGGGTACAGCCGCAATTTATCACCTGGACGCAGTGGCTGACCCGGCCGGGGCTCAGCGCGCAGGCGCGGGATGTGATTTTGTCCGACGCCATGCTGGGCTATTTGCAATTTGTCGCGGGGGTCGAGCAAAACGGCGAAAAATGGCTCTATACCGATAGCGCCTATCGCCTGTCTTCACCGCCCGCGATGATGGTGCAGCATTGGCTGCATTCGGTTGATGAAGGCGATAGCGAGGCATTTATCGCTGCCTTGGCTCCCCAGCATCCCCAATACCCTAAAATGCATTTGGCCTTGAAGGCCATGTTATCGGATCATCACCCCTGGCCGCGTTTAAACGGTTCCGATAGCCTGCGACCCGGCCAGCTCAGCGATGATATTCCCGCCTTGAGGGAAATATTGCGCCGCAGCGGTATGTTGACGCCGCCCCAGCCGTCAACTCCGGTGGTCGCCGATAATACCCCTATCGACGGCAAAACCTCCGCGCCCGTCAACCATGTGCAACCGTCTGTGGTGGTCAGTCCGGCGGCGGATTCGCTCAAACCTTCCGCATCCACCTCCGACCCGGCCGTGGTCGCCACCGTTGACCCGCAGGACAAGGTTTATTCTCCAGATTTGGTGGACGCGGTTAAACGCTTTCAAGTCTGGCAGGGTTTGAACGCCGACGGCGTTATCGGACGTCAAACCAAGGATTGGCTCAATATGTCGCCGCAGACGCGGGTCACGCTGCTGGCATTGAATATCCAGCGTTTACGCTTGCTGAATAACCGTTTTAGCACCGGCATCCAGGTTAATATCCCCAATTTCTCCCTGGTCTATTATAATCAGGGCGCGGAAGTCTTATCCTCGCGGGTCATCGTCGGTCGCCCAAGCCGTAAAACACCCCTGATGCGCAGCGCCCTCAGTAGCGTGGTGCTTAACCCGCCCTGGAACGTGCCCATTTCTCTGGTGCGGCAAGATATTCTGCCGAAAGCGATGCATGACCCGGGTTATTTGCAACGCAATGGATTCACGTTGCTTTCAAGTTATGGCGAAGACGCGCAGGTGGTCGACCCCGCATCGCTGGACTGGAGCATGTTATCGCCTTCCCATTTTCCCTATCGCATGCGTCAATTGCCGGGCGATAAGAATGCGCTGGGACGCTATAAATTCAATATGCCCAGTTCGGACGCGATCTATCTGCATGACACGCCCAACCACAATCTTTTTTCCGGCGATATGCGCGCGTTGAGTTCGGGCTGCGTAAGGGTCAATAAAGCCTCGGTACTGGCGGATATGCTGTTGCAGGACGCAGGCTGGGGCGATGCTCGCGTCAGCGCCACGCTCAAACAGGGAAATACCACTTATGTGCCGATTCGCCATCAAATCCCGGTGAATTTGTTTTATCTGACCGCCTGGGTAGGCGAGGATGGTAAACCACAATTTCGTACAGATATTTACAATTACGATTCCTCCATTAAAATCGGCGCGAAAAGTCTGCCGAATGCCGGGTTATTACTGCAATAACCAACTGAAGGCAGGAGAGTTATTCTGACCGGTCCGCCAAACGCGCGGCCGGTCTGCTTGCACGTCTTTGCAAAGCTTGACAAAGCTTGACAATGCACGGGTTGACTGCGTTATTCCCTGCGGTTATGGTTCCCGACGGTGCGCTTAGGTGCAATTCGTCAGTTTCCTTTAGCCAATTGGTTATTTCGCTTATGGATCATATTAATCATCATCGTCGCAAGATGTTGGCGCTAAGCTGCGCTGCGCTCGGTATCGCCATACTGCCTCAAACTTCGTTCGCCATGCTGTCCTCGCCCCGTCCCCGAATCCTGCAGCTCAATAATCTCAATACCGGAGAATCCTTGAAGGCCGAATTCTTTAATGGCAAAGGCTACAATCCCGAAGAGTTGACCCGATTGAATCATTTCTTCCGTGATTACCGCGCTAATAAAATTACCAGCATCGATCCGCGCCTGTTTGATCATATTTATCGTCTGCAGCTTATGCTTGATACCAATAAACCGGTACAATTGATTTCGGGCTATCGGTCTCGTGAAACCAACCAGGAATTGCGCGAACGAAGTTCCGGCGTGGCAAAGCACAGTTTCCATATGCTTGGCAAAGCGATGGATTTTCATATTGAAGGTATACAGCTCGGCAACATTCGCAAAGCGGCTTTAAAAGCGCGAATGGGCGGAGTAGGTTATTACCCGAGCAGTAATTTTGTGCATATAGATACTGGTCCGGTAAGAGCTTGGTAGGATGCCGTTTTCCGCCTGCTTTTTATCGTGGCCGCGACCACTGTAATGGCGGATGATGTTTTCCATTTTTCGGAGAGTTATGAAATACCATATTATACCAGTAACGTCTTTCAGCCAGAATTGTTCACTCGTCTGGTGTGAAAAAACCGGTGATGCGGCACTGGTCGACCCGGGCGGCGAAGCGGCCAAAATCATTGGCGAAGTGGCCGCCAAGGACGTTAAGGTAAAACAGATTATGCTGACTCATGGCCACCTGGACCATGTCGGCGCTGCGGCTGAACTGGCCGCGCATTACGGCGTACCGATTGTCGGTCCTCACAGCGAAGATAGTTTTTTATTCGAGGCGCTGCCTGAGCAAAGCCGCATGTTCGGTCTGGAAGATTGCCAGCCTTTTACGCCGGATCAATGGCTGTCGCAGGGCGATGTCGTGAGGGTCGGCGAGGAACGTTTCGACGTGCTGCACTGCCCCGGCCATACGCCTGGACATATCGTATTTTATAATCGAAACGCGCAGCTTATCTTGATGGGCGATGTGCTGTTCAGGGGCGGTGTGGGTCGCAGTGATTTTCCCCGCGGCAGCCATCAGGCGCTCATGCACTCCATCCGTAGTCAAATTATGCCGTTAGGGGATGATATCGCTTTCATTCCAGGCCATGGCGCTACGTCCACGCTAGGTTATGAACGTTTAACCAATCCCTTCTTATAACGCGTGTGTTAGATTGAAAAACCGGGCATCGTCGGGAGGAGCTTCTGGTCAACTTCTCCCAATCACAGCCCGGTATAGTCGCGGCATCGTGATGGGAATAATGGATGTCATCGTGAAGGGCATAGCACAGCCGTCTCGGCATTGACGGGACGGCCGGATTATCAATTACAGTACGGCAACGATGGCCTCGCACAATTGCGCCATATTGTGGGTCGTCATGCCCGCCACGTTGACTCGGCCAGAGTTGACGGCATACACGCCGAACTCATCGCGCAAACGTAAAACCTGTTCTTTGGTCAAACCGCTGAACGAAAACATGCCGTTTTGCTGATTGATAAAGTCGAAATCCTGCTTGGCGCCTTTTTCTCGCAGCGTTGTAACGAACAACTGACGCATCAATTTGATTCTTTGACGCATTTCGGTCAGTTCCTGCTCCCAGACCTGGCGCAAGGCGTCATTGCTCAATATGGTGGCCACAATGGCTGCGCCATGAGCCGGCGGATTGGAGTAGTTGGCGCGAATACAGGCTTTCATTTGGCTTAAGACGCGGTCCGCGGCTTCGGCATCAGCCGCTACCAGGGTGCAGGCGCCGACGCGTTCATTGTAGAGGCCGAAGTTTTTGGAGTAAGAACTGGCGATAATCATTTCCGCATGGTTTTCAGTAAAAATACGCAAACCTTGAGCGTCTTCTTCCAGACCGCGTGCGAAACCCTGATAAGCAAAATCAAATAACGGCAGCCAGCCTCTGCTATGAGACATTTCAGCCAGAATGCGCCACTGGGCTTCGGTAGGATCAATACCCGTGGGGTTATGACAGCAACCGTGGAACAACACGACATCACCGGCCTGAACCTGTTGCAGGTCTCTTAGCATACCGTCAAAGTCAAGTTGATGTCCGGCCGCGTTGTAATAGGCATACTCCGCGATTTGCAGGCCGACGGAGGCGAAGACGTTTTTATGATTCGGCCAGGTGGGCGTGCTGATCCAAACCCGTTTGACATCGGTGTTTTTCGCCAAAAAATCGGCGGCGACCCGCAGACCGCCGGTACCTCCTGGCGTCTGTGCGGTACGGGCGCGCTTGGCGCTGATGACTTCACTGCCGGCGCCAAACAGGAGCTTCTGGGTGCATTGGCCGAAAGCCGGTAAACCGTCGATGCCGAGATAATTTTTGGTGACTTCGTTTTCCAGCATGAACTGCTCGGCTTTTTTAACACTGGCCAATACCGGTGTCTGGCCGTTTTCGTCTTTATAAACGCCAATGCCCAAATTGATTTTATTCGGACGAGAATCGGCACGGAAAAGATCTAATAAACCCAATATGGGATCGGCGGGCGCTAAAGCAATATTTTCGAACATTTTTGGGGGTTCCAGGGGGTGACGGAAAGTGAGCACAACGTATATACCCGTCATACTTCAAGTTGCAGGCGCGTTGGCTTTCCTCGCTCACCCCAGTCACTCACCTGAGTAAGCTCCTGAGGATTCCCTGCGTTGCCGCCTTCCTGCAACTTGAATTATTTTGGGTACAATCAGGTTAACGCCAGACGATCGCTTTGCCAACAGTTTAGGTAAAAATTACCGTCCTTTTATAATGCGCCCCATTCGGTATGCTTTCACGATGGCAATGCGCGCGAATACGGCTCGATGACGGCCAGATGCATATCGGGCCAGCAGAGCTGGCCCGAGTGTTTTTTCATGCAGAGAAAATAACGTTAGAACGTCGCGTTGCGCGGGCTGCGCGGGAACGGGATAACATCGCGTATATTCTGCATGCCGGTGACATAGACAATCAGGCGTTCAAAGCCCAAGCCAAAACCGGAATGCGGCACGGTGCCGTAACGGCGCAAATCGCGGTACCACCAATAGTCTTCTTTATTCAAGCCCATCTCAGCCAAACGCTGATCCAGCCGGTCAAGACGTTCTTCACGCTGCGAGCCGCCGATGATTTCACCGATACCCGGCGCCAGGACATCCATGGCGGCGACCGTTTTGCCGTCGTCATTCATCCGCATGTAAAACGCTTTAATATCTTTGGGATAATTTTTTACCACAACCGGCGCGTGAAAATGTTTTTCGGCCAGATACCGTTCATGTTCCGAGGAAAGATCAATACCCCACGACACCGGATTTTCGAAAGATTGTCCCGAAGCTAGCAGTATTTCCACGGCTTCGGTGTAATCCACCTGGGCAAAATCAGAGGCGATAAACTGTTCCAAACGCGTGATGGCGTCTTTGTCGACCCGTTCGGCGAAAAATTTCATGTCGTCGGCGCGTTCGGTCAGGACCGTCTGGAAAACATATTTCAGCAGCGCCTCGGCCAGGCCGGCGATATCGTTGAGATTGGCGAAAGCGACTTCCGGCTCCATCATCCAGAACTCGGCCAAGTGGCGGGTGGTATTGGAGTTTTCAGCCCTGAAAGTGGGGCCGAAAGTATACACTTTCGACAAGGCGCAAGCGTAGGTTTCGGCGTTAAGTTGACCGGAAACCGTCAGGAAAGCCTCTCTACCGAAAAAATCTTCGGCAAAATCGACCTTGCCCGCGGCATCGCGCGGCAAATTTTCCAGGTCAAGGGTGGAGACCCGGAACATCTCGCCGGCGCCTTCGGCGTCGGACGCGGTGATCAAGGGAGTGGAAACCCATAAGAATCCCCGTTCATCCATGAATCGATGAATGGCTTGCGCCAGGGTGTGGCGAACACGGGTCACTGCGCCAATCATATTGGTGCGGGCGCGCAAATGCGCAACCTCGCGCAGATATTCCACCGAGTGGCGTTTCGCCGCCATCGGGTAGGTATCCGGGTCATCCACCCAGCCGACCACCTCGACGCTTTCGGCCTGGATTTCAAAACGCTGACCGCCGCCCTGGGATTCAACGACTTTACCGGTCACCACCACCGAGCAACCGGTCGTCAGTCTCAGGACGTCGGTTTTGTAATTTGGTAAAGTATTATTTATGACAGCCTGTAATGGATCAAAGCAGGAACCGTCATAGACGGCAAGAAAGGAGATACCGGCTTTAGAATCTCTCCGGGTACGCACCCAACCTTTGACAGTAACTTCACTGTCAGCTGGCATACGCCCTTGCAGTACGTCGACTACAGGCACTACGCTCATAAAATACTCTCTTAACTCAATGTGATGTGGAATAGGGCATTATCGCCAATGCGAAAGCGTTAATATGTTACTTGGCGAACGCAAGGACACAAGCGAAAAACACCATTTTAATGACAGAATTTTGATTTCTGCCCCTATGGCGGCCTCGCCCGGCGAAGTTTATCGTCTTTCTCGGCGATTTCTCTTGGGGGAGCGCGGGCGAAATGCCTGGGCGGCGGGGTGGGCATGCTTGCCATGGCAGGCGGACAGTTCGCAGCGTCCGCCGCATGACGCGGGCTGGACGAAATGCATTCCCCGCGTCAATGATAAGACGTGATCATGACCTTAGCTGGCTTTTTTGACCTGGGGTAAATCGAAGGCTTTACGCAAGGCGCGCACAAAGGCTTTGTCGTGGCACATGCTTTTCCCTGGGCTATCGGAAAGTTTGGCGACCGGCTTGCCGTTGCATTCCACTAATTTGATGACGATATTCAAGGGCTTGACGCCGGGGATGTCGCAGGTTAGCCGGGTCCCGATGCCGAAAACCAGGTTGACGCGTTGCCAGAAATGCCGATACAGCACCAATGCCTGATCAAAATCGAGGCTATCGGAAAATACCAGCGTTTTGGTCAGCGGATCGATACCCAGCTTTTGATAATGCACTATCGCCTTTTCGCCCCACTCGACCGGATCGCCCGAGTCATGGCGCAGACCCTGATAACGCCGGGCGAAATCCAAATCGAAATCCCGTAAAAACGCATCCATGGTAATACAGTCGGTTAAAGCTATACCCAATTGATCAGGGTATTCATCAAGCCAGGCCTGCAGGGCGGCGCGTTGACTGGTTGCCAGCACCGGGCTGATTTGCTGATGGGCCTGGAACCATTCGTGAGCCTGGGTGCCAACCGGCGCCAGGGAAAGGCGGCGAGCCATATCGTAATTGCTGGTGCCGATAAGATAAGGAAAATCCCGTTTCAATTCGGTGACCACGTCATACTGCACCTGGCGGGAAAAACGCCGGCGGGTGCCGAAATCCATCAGCTTGAAGCGGGAAATATCCACATCCCGGCTGGCATCCCGGAAATGATGCAGCTTTTGCTGCAATTGCGCCAATGCCATTTCACGGACATTGCAAGGGGTGCGATGGTGATGCACCACTTCGCTAATCACCGCCAGTAAAGGAACTTCCCACAAAATAACGTCCCGCCAGGGACCGGTGATGCGGATATCCAGCTTGCCATGGTGATTGCGCACCATGACTTGCCGGGGATCAAAATGAAACGACCGCAGCCACGTCAGATAATCCTGTTGGAAAAAAGGCAAACCGGCCAGGTAATTCATCTCTTGTTCGGTGAGCGTCAGGTCGCGCATCATTTCGATTTGCGCGCTGATATCGGCGGCGTACTCGCCCAGCAAATCGTCGCCGCGACACCGGAATTCGGCGCTGACGGTCACATCGCGGTAGCGGTGATATACCGCCTGTTGCATGTGCAGTTTGTAGGCATCGGTGTCGAGTATCGACGTTAAAATCGGGTTCATGGTTAAATTCATGGCGTATTACAGCATCCTCTTACGACGCATAATCACAGTCGACAAAATGGCAAAACGACTGAAGTGTACCCGGGTTATCCTGTAAGTGTAGCCACATCAAATCATAAATAGCGTAACACCGTCGAGGCTTAAACGTGCCGTTTGGGTGAAAACAAACCCAAAGAAAAGCAGCAAAACGCTAAGTTCCGCCATCATCTTCCCATAGGCACGGCGAAATTGATGAATGAGACTGTTTTACAATGGCAACATAGCCTTAACAGGAATAAACTTATCCGTAAGAAATCTATGACGATGCCAAAAGGTTACCTATGACTCAGCAGCCGCAAGCCAAATACCGCCATGATTATCGTGCGCCGGATTATACCATTACCGATATCAGCCTGGAATTCGAACTTAACGCCGATACCACCACCGTCACGGCAGTCAGTAACATCATTCTGCGCGGCCAGCCGGGCGCGCCATTATTATTGAACGGCGAAGATCTTCAACTGCTCAGTATCAAAATCGACGACCAGGAATGGCCTCACTACCGCCAGGAAGCACCCGGATTGGTGATTGACCACTTGCCGGCGGCTTTTACCTTGACCGTTGTCAATGTCATCCATCCGGCGAAAAATACCGCGCTGGAAGGGCTGTACCAGTCCGGCAGCGCGCTGTGCACCCAATGTGAAGCGGAAGGTTTCCGGCATATCACCTATTATCTTGATCGCCCCGATGTGCTGGCGCGCTTTACCACCCGTATCGTGGCCGACTCATCCCGTTATCCTTCATTGTTATCGAATGGCAATCTGATTGATCAGGGGCAAATGGCCGACGGGCGCCATTGGGTGGTTTGGCAGGATCCTTTCCCCAAACCATGCTACCTGTTTGCCCTGGTAGCCGGCGACTTTGATATCCTGCGTGATTCATTCATTACTCGCTCGGGACGCCAGGTGGCGCTGGAACTGTTTGTCGATCGCGGCAACCTGGATCGCGCCGGCTGGGCCATGACCTCGCTCAAACATGCCATGCGCTGGGATGAGACGCGTTTTGGCCTGGAGTATGATCTGGATATCTATATGGTCGTCGCCGTCGACTTCTTTAATATGGGGGCGATGGAAAATAAGGGCCTGAATGTTTTCAACTCCAAATACGTTCTGGCCCGGTTCGAGACCGCCACGGATAAAGATTATCTCAATATCGAGCGGGTAATTGGCCATGAGTATTTTCATAACTGGACCGGTAATCGCATTACCTGCCGTGATTGGTTTCAGCTTAGCCTGAAAGAGGGGCTGACGGTTTTCCGTGATCAGGAGTTCAGCGCCGATCTGGGGTCGCGCGCGGTTAATCGCATCGGCAATGTCCGGGTGATGCGCGGCTCGCAGTTCGCCGAGGACGCCAGTCCGATGGCGCACCCGATTCGTCCGGAAAAAGTCATCGAGATGAACAACTTCTATACCCTGACTGTCTATGAAAAAGGCGCTGAAGTCATCCGCATGATGCATACGCTATTGGGCGAGGCGAACTTTCAGGCGGGGATGCGTCTTTATGTGCAGCGTCACGATGGCAGCGCCGCCACCTGCGATGATTTTGTCGACGCAATGGAACAGGCATCTGGCATCGATCTTGGCGTGTTCCGCCGTTGGTACAGTCAATCCGGTACGCCGGTGCTGACGGTCCGCGATGATTATGATCCCGAATTACGGCAATATCAGTTGCATGTCAGTCAATCAACGCCGCCCACCGCCGACCAACCGGAAAAGCTGCCGTTGCACATTCCGTTGAATATTGAATTGTATACCAGCGACGGCGAAGTGATTTCGCTGCAACGCGAAGGTCGCGCCGTCAATAACATATTGAATGTCACCGAAGCGCAGCAAACCTTTGTCTTCGACGACGTGCCGTCTTTGCCGGTTCCCTCGCTATTGCGCGGGTTTTCGGCGCCGGTAAAGCTGGATTATCCTTACGGCGATCAGCAACTGACATCGTTGATGCGGTTTGCGACCGATGAATTTTCCCGCTGGGATGCGGCGCAGAGCCTGTTGGCCATTTATATTCGCCTGAGTGTGGCCCGAGTCAGCCAAGAGCAGCCGCTGACATTGCCGTTGCATGTCGCCGACGCGTTTCGCGGCATATTGCTCGACCCGACGCTGGATCCGGCCTTGGCGGCGCAGATACTGACTTTGCCCAGTGAAAACGAAATGGCGGAGCTGTTTGATATTATTGATCCCACCGCCATCCATGCCGTGCATGAATCCTTGATCCGGTGTTTGGCCACCGAGTTGTCGGATGAACTCCTTGCCGTGTATCAAGCCAATCGAACCCCGGTTTATCGCATTGAGCATCAGGATATCGGCAAACGTGCCTTGCGCAATATCTGCCTGCTTTATCTGGCCTATGGCGAGCATGATCAGGCGGTGAGATTGACCACGCAGCAGTTTCATCAGGCGGACAATATGACTGACAGTTTGGCGGCCCTTGAAGCGGCCGTTGCGGCGCAGCTACCCTGTCAGGCATCCTTGCTGGCCGAGTTTGACGCGCGCTGGCACCATGACGGCCTGGTGATGGACAAGTGGTTTACGTTGCAAGCCGCCAGTCCATCCGATGATGCGTTGGTCCAGGTCAAAAACCTGTTAAACCACCGTTCATTCAGTTTGAATAATCCCAATCGTATCCGGGCGTTGATTGGCGCGTTTGTCAGCGGCAATCCGTCGGCCTTCCATGCCGCCGACGGCAGCGGCTATCGCTTTCTGACGGAAATTTTGACTGATCTCAATAGTCGAAACCCGCAGGTCGCTTCTCGTTTGATCGAACCTTTGATTCGGCTGCATCGTTACGATGAATCCCGTCAGTCCTTGATGCGCCAGGCGTTGGATTCGTTGCGGTCGCTGCCGAATTTGTCGGGCGACCTGTATGAGAAGATCGCCAAGGCGACGGGTATGCTATAACAGGGGGGAGATAATACTCATGGCGGGGCGCGGGCGCTTTGCTGACAGTACTTGAGGTGGTGGGTTTCGGTGCGCAACGGGCCTAGCCTGCCATGGGGCGCTCGGGCGGCTTTCGCCGCTTCGACCCCATTCGGCATGCTCTCCCGTTGGCTGGCATCACTAACCCTCGCTCGTGGCGGGTTGCGGTGCGCAACGGACTGAGCATGAGGTTTTTAAGTTTTGTCCGGCCTTCATTGGCTTTTTTTGATATGTTTAATTCCTTTTCGTCAGGGTATGCCCGATAATACCGCCCCGGTTGCAACCGGGATATCAGGAGACCCTATGTTTTATCCCCTTATCAAACAGGCATTATTTCAGCTCGATCCAGAACGCGCGCATGAGTTGACTTTTCAGCTATTAAGCCGAATCACTGGCACGCCGCTGCAGTATCTGGTCCGCCAGTCGGTACCGACCAAGATGGTCAATTGCATGGGGATTGATTTCAAAAACCCGTTGGGTTTGGCTGCCGGTCTGGATAAAGATGGCGATTGTATCGATGCGCTTGGCGCAATGGGTTTCGGTTTTATCGAAGTGGGAACGGTTACGCCGCGTTCTCAGCCTGGCAACGATAAACCCCGCTTGTTCCGTGTGGTGGCGGCGCAAGGTTTGATTAATCGCATGGGGTTCAACAATAAGGGTGTTAATTATCTTATTGAAAACATTAAGAAATCACACTATGATGGTGTGCTTGGCATCAATATCGGCAAAAATAAGATCACGCCGATAGAGCAAGGTAAGGATGATTATCTTTATTGCATGGAAAGGATATATCCCTATGCCGGATATATCGCGATAAATATTTCTTCTCCCAATACTCCGGATTTGCGGTCGTTGCAATTTGGCGCAGCATTGGATGATTTATTACTGGCGATTAAAAATAAACAAGCGGATTTACAGCAGTATCATCATAAATATGTTCCGTTAGCGGTGAAAATAGCGCCAGACCTGACGGATGATGAATTAGCCCAAGTGGCAGATAGTCTGGTCCGCCATAAAATTGATGGTGTTATTGCTACAAATACGACCACCGGCCGGGATTTGGTTCAGGGGTTGCCGCATGGCGCGGAGATCGGCGGATTAAGCGGCAGGCCGCTGCAGGCCAGAAGTACGGAAGTGATCCGCCGTTTATCTCAGGAACTAAACGGCAAATTGCCGATAATCGGCGTTGGCGGGATCGATTCATTGGTCGCCGCGCGGGAAAAAATAGCTGCCGGGGCATCATTGATACAAATATATTCCGGCTTTATTTATCATGGTCCGCAACTGATTAAAGATATTGTCACTCATATCTGACGATTTTTGGCGATTTAACGGTTTTGGGGGTTTATTTATTCCCTAGGCTCGTTTATCTTTTATCTGGTTGCTGTTAATTCTTTGGTCAATGTATTTTCAGAGTCCAAAGAA
>Ga0224527_1000182_pt1 | contig 48212 bp, 53 predicted proteins | sample CBST0metaG_FD_179882 | JGI IMG/M metagenome (GOLD analysis project Ga0224527, IMG submission 179882) | Peat soil microbial communities from Stordalen Mire, Sweden - C.B.S.T0 | ecosystem: Environmental > Terrestrial > Soil > Wetlands > Peat | place: Sweden: Norrbotten County, Stordalen Mire...
CGGATAGCTCAGTCGGTAGAGCAGGGGATTGAAAATCCCCGTGTCCTTGGTTCGATTCCGAGTCCGGGCACCACAACTTCAGAGCCTGTTCGTTAAGAGATGAGAACTTAACGGGCATGAAATCGGTACCCATGTTTGAAACCGAGTTGTTGTAGCCTGATACACAACTGGGGTTGAACATGTGGGACTAAGAGTCCGGAGAGTGTTTCACCCACTCTTCGGACTTCTCTCGTCTCTCCGATAGAAATATTTACCGTTTCCCACTGACAGTGTCAATCTTATGTAAAGAAAAGCAGCAATTATTTTCTTTCAGTCACTTAGATTTGACTTAAGGAATATCTCAGACAACAAAAATTTCATCCAGCGCCCTTCGCATCATGTCCAGATTTCCTTCTACGTACTCAAGCGTGACATTAACGCTTGAATGACCCAATAGTGTTTGTACTATTTTGAGATTCCGGTCGGGAGACTTCATCATGTTCGTCGCAATGGTATGCCTGAATCGGTGAGGAGAAATAACGGAACGACATTCACGCGACAATCTCCTAAAGAAGGCCCTCAGCGGTTGATGGTCCATGTTTTCTAACAATTCAATCTTCTTACCGGTAAATCTGCCGACGTTGAAAAGCTGATCTTTTGGCTTCGCCTCAAGTTGAACCGCTCTGTCGTATAACGCTTTTAGTCTTGGTTTAAGTGCACCCGCGATCGGAATAACATGCTCGCGATAGTTCTTGGCAGACTCTGCTCTGAGATTAATGAATCCTCCCTCAAGATTGACATCCGAGAGCCTGAGGCTAAGCAGTTGGTTTTGCCTCATCCCGGTATATTTAAACGTATCCAGCACGGTCAACCAGAACCAAGCAGGAAGTAATGCACAACGATCGGGATGTTGAATGGTCCCGAGCCGTTCTGCTTCATCAAACGCTTCCATTACCAGGTAAATGCTTGTCATCTGACCGTCTGTCAGTGTTTTTTTCCGCTTAACATCGGGACGCGTTACCACCTCATTAAAAGGATTCTCGCCAGCTGGCAACATGCCTTTTTTCATGGCAAAATTGAAAATCGCCCTCATGTGAGCCACTTTATTATTCCAAGTCCTTCTTGAAAGATTTAATTCAGTCAAAACCTGTCTGCGCCATATAAGTACAATGTGTTTATCAATTTCGGCGGGCATAACGCAAGGTCCCGTAAACTTTCTGAAAGACGAGAGGACTTTTTTATAACTCCATTCTGTCGCGGGCCTAAGAGACTTAGAAAAAAAATAGTCTTCGAGCAAATTATCATAATTTACATTTTCCATTGATCATCTCCGTTAATAAAGGTTAGACAAAACATAAATGACTACTTATTAGGTAACAGCCAGGGACTGTCAGGGGGTGGCGCCCCGTTAGTAAAAATAAAATTAAGCGGGATCATATAGCCGGACAGTTTAGTAAACCGGCCTTCCTGCTTTTCGTTTTCATATTTGCGGTAAATATAAATGCCCTTACCGTTGTGTGAAAAATGGCGATTCAGCGATTCAAAGTTTTTTTGGATATCGTCTTTATTAATTTCAGTATTCCCTTGGGCACTCAAATAACGATAAAAACAATCCGGCGTCTGAAGGAAAACATATTGGGTCATGACATGCAGTAAACTGTCCTGGGCATTGACCGTGACCAAACCACCGGCTACCGCTCCAACCAGCCATTGCCAAAAGTGCTCACCGGGCGATAGCGCCACCATGACAGAGGGGTCCGGGAGTTGCACTTCATCAGCCACAGACTTTACTGCTACTGCTTCGGGTATCAACACACTTTCAGGCGGCATCACGCTGCTATCCGCTGTCAGATGATCCAGCATGTTGAGCAGTTCCCCGGGAGTTCCGCCGCTTTCTTCAGACATCACGGGATTATTCTTGTCATCACTGGCCAGTTCATTCAGCTCAATAGCAGAGACCAACGCTGGCACGGTTAATGTCGTATCCGAGGTCTGAGGGTCAGCATAACTCTCTGAAATTATTGTAATAGCCGATGGAACCGGTTTTGCTGGCGCATGTTCGGACGAAGATGTTGATACATTCTGCTGTAAGGTACTGGCAGTTTCTACTGGTGCCCTTGCCGGTGACAGAGCAAGCTCTGGCGGTGGAAGACCGCACTTTAAACGGGCTTCGGAAACAGCGGCATGGAGTATAGCCCCCGCATTTTTATTACCCGACAGATAAACCAATAGGATATCTGCCACTTGCGGCCAGCGGCATAGCCAGCGGAATCCACCTTCAGGCAACAGACGATAGGCTATCATCGCACCCCAGGCAGCAGTATCGCCCTGGCTCTGGCTGAACCGAATACGCCATGAGCCGTCGGGTGCGGCCACCCCGGGATACCAGCGGCCGCCGTCTTCATGAAATGCCGCCATTTGATTCAGCGCGCCCACATCATGCAGTAACGCTGCCCAGAATATCGCCGTACACCAGGCGGCGCTCTGTGCGGCCTGCTCTTCCGGTACGGCGCCCGGCGGCAACATCCAGCCCCGTGACAACCTGACAGCACAGACCGCCACCTCCAGGGCTTCATCCAGCATCCCGCCCTCCCGGGCATAAGGCCCGGTTGATGCGGCCGGCAGAAGCTGCAACCTGACAGCCAGTTCCCGGACCGGCGCCAGCCAGAATGCCTCCCAGACCGAACGCGAAAACGGACTGTTATCCCACAGCTGCTGTAACGCCCGCTCACGGCTGGCTGCCGCGAGCAGTTCATCCGCGCTTTGAGGCGTAAAATCCAGCCTAACGTCAGGATGGTGCGATACCGGCGTTACCTGTTCTCTTGACCGGTTAAGTTTGCCTGTTACCCATTTTAGCATCGCATCCTCCGCCTCAATCTTCTTGAAAGAGGCATTACGCTATGCCATACCCCCTGCCAGGCAAGAGAAAACTCAAAATCCATTTTGCTAAAAAAACTATTGATGTTTTTTTCTCTAACCCAAGAAAGAGTTTTCGCGGGCACCACCGGCAACGATATGCATGAATACCCCTTTTCGCTCATGGGACCAAAACAATGAAATCAGATAGGGGTATCGTGGTGTTTCTTATTGCCGGATGGATGGCCATTTGTGGCGTCATTGCGACAACCATTACCTCGACGCCTTTTACGACCCCAAGCTTGCTTATTCAAACCGCCCTCTCCTTTTCACCCTTGCTGCTGAGGCCACTAACCAGCCTGATGCGGTTATTTCGAAAGCCGATTTTTATCGTGGTAAAAAAGCAGCGGCGCTACTGGCTACACCTCAATCCCTGGCTCAATACCGGGCATTTGGGCCTGCGACGTCTTAGCTATTTCTGGCAGGCGCTGACCGTCACACTCGGGCTTACGCTGGAAAAGTCTTCCCTACCCGTCGTGATGTCATCCCACCTGCTGGGACCTAACCGTATAGCCAGGCTTCGGCACCACTTCCCTGCCGGATATTACCTATTTCATGTGATTAAAAGGCCGATAGGCCCTGTTGAGCGGATAGGATTGCAGGTGGATACGTTTCTGAAAGAATGGCGCTGGTTTACCCCGTCAGCTATCGGTGCGGTGGTGATAATCCGTCTACGGAAATTAGCGCTGACGGAAAAATAATTAACCCTTCCTACCGCGCAGTCATGTATTCAAAATAAATACATGAACAGATTCGATCTGAACGATCGAAATTGTCCGTTATACATTGGCGTTGTGTGTGGTTAACGTATTCACAGTGAATACAAAATATAAAACGTAACAGAAACAGTTGATTACTCCCATGCTGGGGAAATTTATGCAACTTAACCTTACGTCAATCAATAAGGGGTTCACCATTAGCTTTTTGACAAAATTGCCCACATTTTCAATTTTGTCGTCAATCCACAATGGAATCTCCCAAAACAGTGGACACATTCTGTCCTTATGATGAAGCTCGCTCAAATACCTTGGAGCCTATCTATTGCCTAGTGTGGTGTGGATCGCTTTTTTTGGTAAGTGTGTTTATCTGTTTTAAAACACATAAGCCTGATATTGATAAATTTCCTCTCAAGTTAAACACATCAAACAAAACCCAATAACTTATTGTATTATATATAATTATTTTAGTTGGCATGATAAATGCTGTTCTTGATAAAGAGAAAATTGAAAATTAGTCATGAGAGAAAAAAATGAATCCTAAAAAAGCCGAATTTGTCATTCATAACAAGAGTGGACTGCATACTCGTCCGGGGGCAATGCTGGTTAACATTGCCAAGCAATTTAAGAGCGATATTCAAATCGCTAATGTTACATCTTCCAGCAAACCCGTTAATGCAAAAAGTCTGATGAAACTGATAGGAATTGGTGTACGTAATGGCCAGACCATTAGCATTGAGGCTACAGGTGAAGATGCTCAGCTTGCTATTCAGGCCCTCTCCGAGGGTATTGCATCTGGTCTTGGAGAATAAAAATGACAGTGAAGTCAGGTATAAATAAAATTTGCCTGATATGCGGTAGCGGAGCTTCCAGCGCTTTTCTCGCAATTAATATAAGGAAAGCTGCGAAAAAAAAAGGATTGTTGATGATTGTGGAAAATCGTCCCGGGTCGGCTCTTAAAACAGCAATAAATGAGTTCGACATAATACTCATTGCTCCACACCTGGAATTTTTAATAAAGGATATCGTTCTGTCCGTCGATGATTATTGCCAAAATATCAAGATAATTCCTTTTGATATTTATGGAACCATGGATGGAAACTTAGTTTTAATGATGTTACAGGATTAGAAATATATATATAAACAGAACCTACCTCTACACTCACAAAGGTATAAAACCATGAGTAAAGAACAGTCATCTCTGCAGATTAAAATACAGAGAATGGGGAATTTTCTCAGCGGAATGGTTATGCCGAATATCGGCGTATTCATTTCTTGGGGCATAATCACCGCCTTATTTATTCCGACTGGATGGTTTCCCAATGCATATTTTGCAAAATTGGTTGGGCCAACTATTACTTATTTAATTCCCGTGTTAATTGGTTACACCGGTGGTTATAACATTTACGGTCGCCGTGGTGGTGTTATTGGGGCCGCCGCGACAATAGGGTTGGTTATTGGTGCCAATATAACGATGATAATAGGCGGGATGGTGATGGGACCTCTAGCCGCATGGATCATGAAAAAAGTCGATAAGATCTTTGAGGGTAAAGTTAAGCCCGGATTTGAGATGTTGATTGATAATTTTTCGATCGGTATCGTTGGCGCACTGCTGATGATTACCGGATACAGCGTTGTTGAACCCATTTTCTCGGTTATTCTCCAGTTTTTGTCGACCGGTGTTAACTGGGCAGTGAATAATGGCTACATTCCACTGGCAGCTATTTTTGTTCAACCTGCATGCGTTCTTTTCCTTAATAATGCCATTAACCACGGCATCATGGCACCTCTGGGTATTCAGCAGGTACTTGAACACGGCAAATCCATCCTGTTTCTTGTTGAAGGTAACTGCGGCCCTCTGATGGGTGTACTTATTGCTTACTGCTTCTTTGGTCGTGGTCTGGCGAAAAAATCTGCTCCGGCGGCATCCCTTATCCTGTTCATCGGTGGCATTGGTGAGATCTACTACCCCTATGTTCTGATGAAGCCGAAACTAATTATTGCCCCTATTCTGGGTAGTATGACCTCGCTTTTCCTTTTCCAAAAGCTGGGTGGTGGTCTGGTCGGGATTCCTTCACCTGGAAGCTTCGTTACCTTCCTTTTAATGACACCGAAGGGGGGATTTACAGCGAATCTTGTAAGCTTCGTGGCCGGTTTCCTAGTTTCGCTATCAATCGCAAGTTTTATTCTCAAGATTGATTCGGCCAAAGAAGCCGCTCTAGAAGCACAGGACGCTGCAAACCAGGTGAATGGAATGGAACTGGCCTTTGCGGGTAATATTGCTGACGTTACCGTTCAGACTGCTGTTAATGCACAAAACATTATTATCCCTGGCAAAAAAATCAAAAAGATTATTGTGGCCTGCGATGCCGGTATGGGATCCAGCGCGATGGGCGCGTCCGTGCTGAAAAACCGATTGAAAAAGTCTCAGATTGAAGGCGTGGAAGTCAAGAATACATCTATCAGCAATATTCCACAGGAAGTCGATTTGATCATCACCCATTTTGATCTCATGAAACGAGCAAAATCGAGTGTAAATAGAGATGACGTTTCGTTTATGGGCATCCTTAACTTTGTGGAAGCGACAGAATACGACGAAATCATTCAACAGGTAAAAACCAGTAATTCCTAAGGATAACTATGGAAATCTTAAAAATTGATAATATTAAGCTGGCCGCATCCTTTGTAAATAAAAATGAGGCAATAAGAGAAGCAGGACGTATTCTCGTTAAAAACGGTTATGTGGCCCCGGGATATATCGATTGCATGCTGCAGCGTGAGTCGGTGATTTCTACTTATGTTGGTAATAACGTTGCTGTCCCGCATGGAATTTCCGGAAGTGAGCATTATATTTATCAGTCCGGTATTTCAGTAGTTGTCGTACCTGACGGAGTCAAATATTCTGATATAGACGAGGCTAAATTAATTATCGGTATTGCCGGACGTGACGGTCAACACATGGATATTCTGGGGCAGATCGCGATGATTTGCTCCGAGCGGGAAAATGTGGAGGAGATCCTGCATGCAAAAACTCAGCAAGAAATTCTTGAAATATTTCAGAAGGAATTAGCATGAACGCAGTTCATTTTGGTGCCGGTAACATTGGCCGAGGATTTATCGGAGATCTACTTAATAACTCGGGTTATTTCATCACGTTCATTGATGTTAACAAACCCGTCATTGATGCCATTAATAAAAACGGTAGTTACCATTTTTACTGGATAGATAAAGGCTATTCCAGACGCGAAGTGACGAATGTTGCCGGTATAGCGCTAACTGAAGGTGAAGGCCCAGCCATCAAGGCAATTGAAGAGTGCGATCTTCTCACGACATCAGTGTGGGCCGACAACCTTCCTAAAATTGCAAGTGTTGTTGCAAAAGGTCTGAAACAACGTCTGACTGTAGGAAACGGCAAAATCAACGTACTCGCTTGTGAGAACGCGCTGTTTGCATCAGATCGCTTTCGCAAGGAAGTATTGCAAACCGGCATCATCACCGACGATGAACTTACTCACATCAGCCATTTCGTCAACACCTCTGTTGACCGTCTAGCGCTGACTAATGTACGTGACGGCGAAACCTGCCTGGATATTGACTCTCACTGTGAGCTGATTATTGAGGGTAGTGCGCTTGTCGACCCGCACAGCCAGCCTATTGAAGGGGCTGAGTATGTCGAAACTCTTAAACCCTATATTGAGCGCAAACTTTATGTTGTTAACTGTGGCCACGCTGCTGCCGGGTACTTTGGTTATATTAAAGGCTATCCATATGTGCAGGATGCGTTTGCAGATCCTCAAATTATGCAAGAAGTTGAAACTTTGATGCATGAAGCAGCCCAGGTCATGATTAAGAAATACAGATTTGGCCAGGATGAGATGAAGGATTTCATTAAAGACAAGGTCACGGTCTGGACAACCGGAACAGTTAAGGATGATATACGCCGTGTCTGTCGTTCCCCGATTCGTAAGGTACATGAATCCGATCGACTGGTTGCCCCCTTCAAAGCGTACTGGGAATTATTTGGTGAAGAAAAAACGTTCCCTAAAGTTATCGCCGCAGCCTACATATTCGTTAACCCGGCAGATGAACAGGCGGTTGAATTGCAGGGATTGATTGAAGCAGAAGGAATTGAAACTGCTATTCAAAAATATTCAAACATTGACCACAATTCAGCTTTATCAAAAGCGATTGTAAAAAACTATTTGTCTCTTAAAAAAATCAAAAATTAAAACCGAGGTTAATATGAAACTCCAGTTAGCTCTAGATGAAATGTCCCTGTCCGAATCTCTGTTATTCCTGGATAAGGTAAAAAAATCCGTAGATATCGTCGAAATTGGTACACCTTTCGTCATTCGTGAGGGTTTGAAGGCTATTACCGAAATAAAGCATTGCTTCCCACAACTTGAAGTGCTGGCCGACTTAAAAATTATGGATGCGGGATATTATGAATCAGAGTTGGCATTTAATGCAGGTGCGGATTATGTCACAGTTCTGGGTGTGACTGATATTCTAACTATTAAAGGTTGTATTGAAATTGCCAATAAATTAGGCAAAAAAGTAGTAGTGGACATGATTTGTGTTCCGGATATTCCTGAACGTATCCGCCAGCTTGAAGCAGTCCACGCACATATTCTCTCCGTGCATACTGGTGCGGATCAGCAAGCAGCCGGACGCGAGCCGATTGAAGACCTTCGCATCATGGTTGAACACACCCGTAGTTCAGGTGTATCCGTTGCTGGGGGCATCAATTCAACTAGCGTGGCGAAATACGTTGCCCTTAACCCGGACATTATTATTGTTGGCTCCGGTATCACACGTAATGCCGATCCTGAAAAAGAAGTCGCAGCCATTAAACTGACTATGCGTAAGGAGGCATAATCATAATGCCAGCAAAAGAGCTACGTGAGATTTTGGAAGAACTGTGCACATTATCTGAGCATGTGAATCAGAAAGATATCAATGAATTGGTATCGCTCATTGAAAGTACAAATAAGATCTTCCTCGCAGGTGCCGGCCGCTCCGGGTTTATGATCCGGGGGTTTGCAAACCGACTAATGCACCTTGGTTATGAGGCATATGTTGTCGGTGAGACAACCGCACCTCCGGCAAAAGATGGTGATTTGGTTATCATTGGTTCTGGTTCTGGCGAGACTGACAGCCTAGTATCTATAGCCAAGAAAGCCATTGCCCAGAACGCCAAAATTGCACTGATCTCTATCTATGACCAGTCCAGTATTGGCAAATTAGCCAGTGTAGTTATCAAACTCCCAGGTTCAACCAGAAAGAGTGGTGAAGGGAAAGGTATCCCGACTATTCAACCTCTGGGCTCGTCGTATGAACAGTTACTTCTTTTAACATGCGACAGTATTGTTCTCAATATCATGCGCAAGAAAAACATTGAATATGAAGAGATGTTTGCTCGCCATGCGAATTTGGAGTAAATAAATTTGGTCCGGCTTATAACATAGTCGGATCTCCACTTCATTGAGTTTAATCTGGGTTAAAACAGTGCTGAATATCTTAGAAAAGCAAACGACTGAGCAGTTAGGTCATTTTGCCTGGTGTGCGCTTGTTGCTCTTGAACTTGACCGCCATGATGGTAGAGCGGTAAACCAAGTTAGTGATCATGTGTTTATATCTAATTGGCTTAACCGTGCGTACAAGGAAAAAAGATTCCCCAAAAATATCACACCGGAATTGACTGGATTAATAAAAAAGGCACGAATAGAAGGTCTGTCAGCGAATCTCGAAAAAATTCTTTATACACTTTTGAAAAAATGTACCGGAAGTATTATCGAACAGTCTGAATTATTCCGTCTAAATTTTGCCATAGATAATTTCAAACGCTATGGATGGAATACAATACTGACAACAACCAGAGACTGGAAGATATTGACAAGCTGTGATCCGGCAATGGTTTCAGGCAATGCATTGGCGATCGATAATAAAACTTTGTATTCATCATTCAATGAATCAGGACACCTTCTAAAGTCGCTTGAAATGAAAGTTTTTGGTGATAAGGTTTACTTTATTAAATTGCTAAAAAAATACTTTCTGCCCGTTATTAAAACGGATGACGATTCGGTTTTTTTACTGAAACCTGAAATGATGGCGTATATCTGTAATGTAATAGTTATGTCGAAACTGAGTGATTCCAAGACGGTAATTTTAGAAAGAAAAAACACTTAGTTTGTCTTCTAGTAAAAGGTGATAAATATGATCAACAGAATGATTCTCAATGAAACATCTTACTTTGGTAAAGGTGCTATTTGCTCTATTGTGAACGAAATTAAACAACGAGGTTTTAATAAAGCGCTTATCGTCACAGATAAAGATCTGATTAAGTTTTCTGTAACAACTAAAATTACCGATCTACTTGATGAACATGGCTTTTCGTATGAAATTTACGATGAAGTGGTACCAAACCCAACAGTAAATGTGGTCCATAAAGGCGCGGATGCATTTAAACGTGCCGGCGCTGATTACCTAATCGCAGTTGGTGGCGGCTCGCCGCAAGACACCTGTAAAGCAATTGGTATGATGATGGCAAATCCTGAATTTACGGATGTCCGCATGCTTGAAGGTGCCGCTCTTACCCGTAATCCTTCGGTACCGATTATTGCTATTCCGACAACATCAGGTACCGCAGCAGAAGTCACCATTAACTATGTGATCACCGATGAAGAAAAAAGGAGAAAGTTTGTTTGTTATGACCCTCACGATATTCCGGTGATTGCTATTATCGACCCGGACATGATGTCCAGCATGCCTGCTGGACTAAAAGCTGCCACAGGAGTAGATGCTCTTACCCACGCAATTGAAGGCTATATCACCCGCAATGCCTGGGAACTGACAGATATGTTTCACATCAAATCTATTGAAATTATTGGCAGGTCATTGCGTGACTCAGTCAAAGGTAAAGCATCCGGTATTGCGGGAATGGCGCTAGGCCAGTATATCGCTGGCATGGGGTTTTCTAACGTTGGGTTGGGTGTGGTACACGGTATGGCACATCCGTTGGGAGCCTTTTATGGTACACCTCATGGTGTGGCAAATGCCGTCTTACTACCACATATTATGGCCTTTAATGCTGAATTTACTGGCGAGAAATACCGAGATATCGCATTCGCACTTGGTGTAAAAAATGCTTATGAACTCAACCTTGGGGAAGCCCGTCATGCTGCCGTGGATACTGTTATTGCACTGAACCATGATATTGGTATCCCGGAAAGACTGCGAGACGTGGGCATGAAAGAAGAAGATGCCAAAGCTCTTGCAAAAGCAGCATTCGCGGACGTATGCACGACGGGCAACCCGAGGGACTGTAGCGAGGAAATTATCGAAGCATTGTATCTACAACTATACTGATTTAATGCGTTGATTTGTAGTAGTTGTTACAAATCCTAAGACAGCTCATTGAAATGAGTCAAATGGGTAGAGCTTACAGAAGCATTGCTAGCAATGCTTCATTTTTTATTTTTGTATCCGAATTGTGATAATATATATTAATGAGTGTGATGCTTTGACGGGCTATTATATTTTATGCGTATTGACGATATTTATGCGAAACTGAAGGAACTATCAGATAATAATGGTGTAAGTGCAAAAGAAATTTCTGATGCACTTAATTTTGAACGCTCCAACGTCAGTCATGATTTAAATATACTGGTAAATCAGGGCAAAGCCCGTAAAAAACATGGGAAACCCGTTCTTTTTCAGGCCATCTTAAACACAGCACTTCACGAAGTAAACCGGGATATACTAGGAAATCTTCTTCAGAAAAACCCCAGCCTCAGGCTAAGTATCGATCAGGCCAGGGCGGCTGTCCTGTACCCACCTGACGGCATGAATATGCTTATTCTTGGCGAAACAGGTGTTGGTAAATCACTGTTTGCAGAATTTATTGTCACCTATGCCAAGGATAACGGGATAATCCCTCCGGAGTCTGAGCTTATCGTTTTCAACTGTGCAGATTATTCGAATAACCCTCAATTATTGATAGCACAGCTGTTTGGAACACGGAAAGGTGCCTATACTGGACTTGATGAAAACCGTATTGGCTTAATTGAAAAAGCTAATAACAGCTTTCTTTTTCTGGATGAGGTACATCGATTACCTCATGAAGGTCAGGAAATGCTGTTTACTTTTATGGATAAGGGAATTTACCGCCGTTTGGGCGAAGCAGATTCTGTCAGAACGGCCAGAGTCAAGATTATTGCAGCAACAACCGAATCTCCTGAGTCGCATTTGCTTAGCACATTTACACGTCGATTCCCTATAACCATAAAATTACCTCCCCTGCGTGAGAGAAGTTTACAGGAAAGGATTAAACTTGTTCACTCTTTTCTGCAGACAGAATCCAGAGCAATTAAATCCAGCATCAGTGTTTCGGGTAATGCCTTAAGGGCATTTTATATTTATGATTGCCCGAACAATATTGGTCAACTAAGAGCAGATATCCGTTCGGCTTGTGCTAAGGCTTATGTGGACTATGTTACGGGAATACGAGAGATAATAACCATTACAAGTGATTATTTACCACAGCATGTCAGTGCATTTCTGCTTAACAAAACTGAACATCGAAAACTGTGGAATGAGCTTTTAGGTGGCAAAACCAAATTTACAGTTTTCCTACCGAGTGGTGATATTGAAAATGAAAATATTTTTTTTATTGATGACGATAAAAAATCCGCATTTTTCAAGAATATGGATATTAATTATCTCATTAATGTCAATTCCGAAAATTCACATTTACAAAGTCTTTATACAACAAAGCTCAGTCTTATTAAGAACAAAAATGATATCAAGACCATTCAGGATTACGTCACAGGCACAATTGCTGAACTAACCACTGAAATTACTCAATTAAGCCAGAAAGGCTTGGGGAAAAATTTTGATATTAATTTCCAATATGCTCTCAGCATTCACCTAGAAAAGACGCTAAATCGCATTAAATTCAATCAATTGATTACGCATCCGCGGTTAAACGAAATAAGGATAAAACATAATAAAGAGTTTAATGTTGCGCTTGATTGTCTACGTATAATAGAAAGTAAAGTAGATGTGTCTATTCCTATAGATGAGGCAGCATTCCTGACAATGCTCTTCATCCATAACGAAAGAAATGAAGTATTACGGTCAAAACAAGTAAGAATTATCCTTATCATGCATGGAGAATCAGCAGCAACATCAATAGCTGACACTGTGAATGAATTGCTAGGTGTCGATTATGTGAAAGGGTTCAATCTTTCACTTAAAGTCCAACCCCAGATTATCCTTGAACAGATAATTTTTTATATAAAAACAGGGGGGGTTAAATCAGATATATTATTACTTGTTGATATGGGTTCGCTTTCTAACTTTGGTGCAGTGATCGACCGTGAATGTCAAGTCCGCACGAAAACAATGCAGTTAGTCAGTACCATGCATGTCATTGAAGCTGCACAGAAAGCAATGTTGGGTCTACCCATCGAGGAAATTTATAATGAAGTGCTTGGTGTGAACTACCTGCTTGATCAATCCTACCGAGCTAAGAGTGAATTTAGCAAGCAAACCAAGAAACTAGCTGTTGTTATTGTCTCCACTTCTGAAGAAAATATATCTTCAATACTCTCGAAATTATCTGCAACACTCACCTATAAGCCAAACATTTTGGAAATTATTCCTCTAGTTTGTTCAAATAAAGATGAGATTGTCAAGAGACTCAAATCCACATCTTATGTATTTGATATTATCTCAGTGATTACCAATGAATCTTTTGCTGTTCAATGGCGTTCGTTCAAACTTGAAGAAATTTTTTGGGAAGAAAAAATTAGATCTTTGCAGTCAGTTATTGATATAGAAACGACATATGTCCTTCTTGTCGAACCACTGAACGGGTTACTAAAATATGCAAATGCATTCCATGTAGTATCTGCAGTACGAAAATGCATAATCAGTATTTCCGAGGCTATGAGTACAGAGCTTACCGCTAACGCCCACATCGGTATTGCAATGCATTTATCATGTCTTATTGACAAGAAACAGTCTAATGAAATATCAGTGGATCACGTACGACACCAAAAAGATAACAGTCAGCCCCAGATAAAGAATCCTAGCCTGCGTGTATTCACTAAAGAACTAGTTGCACTTGAAAAGAAATTTAATATAGAATTCTGTGAAGAAGAGATCATTTCTCTGAAAGCATTATTTACCCAAAATGCCTTCTGATTATCTATTAGTCAGACATGATACTTCATAATCCATGATGTACTTATTCTTGTGATACGGTTAATTTCCTTGTCAATAATTGAATCGAGGTAGGAATAGCGATTCCCCCCCGCACAAATTCGGACGTGTCCGGCTAACACAGATTAAAGAAACCGTCTCGATGCTATTGTTTCCACCAGCTATAACTCGCCGGACATGGATAAGAGTCGACGCTGCTGTCATGGTAGCATCGTCATAATTAATTTAAATATTAAAACTTAACCGGACCTGGCATCAATAAACATGCTTAAAAAATCCAATTTATTTCCAGGTATTAAAATGTTTTTCCCCTCGGCATGATATCCATACAGGACACCCAAAGATGCTTGGCTGGGTTAAATCCTTTTTCTTTCATCACTTCAGCGATGGCCAGCATCATGCCCGCAGAACCACAAGCCGGTTCACTCACGGTGATAAACGGTTTCGTTAAACAGGGAAATGAATTGCTTACTGTGATTTGCCATTATGGCCATAACGTATCTCCGCTAGGGAAATACGCCCTGAATGGGGGTATTCCCCCCCTTCAGGTTGGTTTTATGACAGGACTGCGTCCCGATGTTTGGCTGATGAATAACACCGGCCAGGTGTGACCTTCTCCCAATAATTGAGGGAGAAATACTCCGGCGGTTTGCTTCCTCCGGGGATTGGTTTATGTTTCAGTCTTGCTGGCTGCCCCCATTACCAGTCATGAACATCGAACCCGCTTAACACCTCGCCACAACTGTCGAAGTGGATAAGCGTGACATCAAACTGGGTCATCATCACATGGATTAACCGACGAGCCGGACGTGAGAGTCCCCGGCGCTTCAAAACCAGTAATGGATAGTTGAAAGCACACAGACGTATTAAATAACCGACGCCGGTATAATGGACCCATTCACCATCTCCCCACTCAGCCCTATCGTGTGAAAGCCGGTGTAGCAACTCACCATCCTGTTCAGTCAGATGTGCCGTACTACAGACTAAGTACCGGTAAATTTCTGCTCGTTGCCCGTCAGCCGTTTTATTGGGTGCCAGGGCAGTGTTGCTACCTCACGCGCTGAGCGACAGGTTTACCTGTCCATTAGCCGGCTCAAGTTCCGCTGGCAGAGAAACCAACCGGTCCGCAAACGGCCCGGCGCCATATTCTCCACTGTCAACTTGATCCCCCCGGTCATAACAGTCATAACCCTGGATACCGTTAACCGGTTCGTTGTACCAATGCCGAATTTCACAGTCGAAAACCGCCGAGAGTTCGCCCATCAGTTCACCGGACGGCGGATAGGAAGGGGAATCAAATTCCAGCTTCAAACAGTTGATTCTGTCGCGGCTCCAGACAACGTTGTGACCACAAGGCCACTCCATACCGTGCAACTGACTGTAGAGACTGCCCGTAGTAGCTATCCCGGCCAAAAGCCGGCCGTTACCGTTCAGCTCCACCGCCAGGCGCGAAGGCATGATCATCAACATGTCGCAGTTGCAGGCTCGTTCCGGCATTATCCCCAGCTTCTCCCAGCACTCGCCGCCATCGATGAAAGTTGACCAACCGGCCATACCAAACCAGTCAGCATATTGACAGATCATCAGTTGCGTCATTATCTGGCGCGCGTCCCCGGGAATTGTCTCCCATTTCACGGACGCCAACCCCGACTGCAGGTAGATGCGTTCAATCTGTCGGATGCTGTCCTGATTCAACACGGCATCCTTTAGCAACAGTTCCAACCAGTGCTGAAATGCCAGGTTTTGCGCAATCGCGGTACCCGTGCCATGCGCGACCAATCCGGGGAATGGAAGATATTCCACGCTTTTGATCGGCTTCAGTAGTCCCCCCGCGCCAGCCAGAAACAGCCGGATACTCTGCTGTATGGCCTGGCGGTAAAGCGGCGCTTCCGCGCCGGTCACCCAGGGCAACATAATGTCGATAAATACGGAACGGCCGGTGATTTCCAGACGGTTTTTGCACCATTCGAACATGGTTGATACTCCTCTTTTGATGTGAAAAAGAGGGAGCCGCCCCATAGGGGGCAGGACTCCCCCGATGGGTTAGGATGTGAAATGTTAAGAGTTAACGACTATCGTCAAGCTTGCGCCACCCTCAAGGACAGCGATGACTTCGTCCCCGGCGTTCAGGTAGGGTAAACGCGATTGATAGGCATTATTTCCCAGGCGTGTTAATTGATACTTATCGACCAGTTCGTTTATCGCCTCAAATGGACGTATACCGGCATTCTGCAATTCGGCCACAGTGGCGTCTTCGCAAAATTCGGTGTCGTTAAGCAGCAGACCGAAATGCCGGTTAAGCAGTATCGCCACCGTTATTTGCCAGGCTTGTTGCGCATGCGTCATGGTAAAATCTCCATTAGGCCACTTTCGCGACCGGCAATGCATGGCTCGCCTCGGCCTGTTGGTTTAATAAAAACTCTGTGGCTTCGCGTGCCTGACGGCAGGCATTGAACAAGGCTTTTTTGTCTTCACGCAGTTTCGTCAGCCAGCTGCTGATGTAACTTTCGTGCTGAACCTCGCCATAAACGCCAAGCTCGGCGCAGAGAAACGCGCTTCCCATCTCAGCGATGAGTTCCTCAACAGCATAAATGGGATCGCCAAACTTTCGGGTTGACGACGTTATCCCTTCGCGATTGAGACGCTTCTGATGGCCACTGGCATGCACCAGTTCGTGAAGCAATGTGGACCAGTAATCCGCTTCGGTAAAAAACTGTCCGGACAGTGGCATCACAATTTCATCCATTGCCGGCCAGTAAAAAGCTTTGTCTTGTCTCAATGATGTCGATTTCACGCCGCTGGCGTTGAATATCTCCAGCACCCGGTTCATCACCGGCACACTGAGCGTGTCGGTTTCGTCTTTAGTCATCGGTTCGGCCGGTTGGCCAACCAAGTGTTCCGGCAAGCCTTCACACTGTTGTGTATTAAAGAGCTGCAGAGACTTCAACATGGCGCGAGACACCATCAACGGTTTTCCTTGGTCATCAAACAGCTTGTTGCCGTTCTTATCTTCAGCCTGTTTTTCAAATGGCTTGAAAATCACGGCCAGGCTACTGGTTTCACCTTTTCGTACCTGACCACCGGCTTCCTGCGCCTGGCGATAGGTCAACCAGCGATCGGAGCGGAAACCTCTATCCTCAGCAGCCATCCATAACAACGGGATATTCACGCCGCTGTAGGCCCGCCCGGTCAACGCATTCGCCGGCAATGAGCTTCCGGCAGATTTCTCAGCCGTTCGCCAGGGCCGGCGCCAAGGCGCAGTGCCTTTTTCAAGGGCGGCGATGATTTTATCGGTCACGGTTTGGTACAAATCTTCCCGCCCGGATGGCCGGCGGGAAGATTGACGAGCTTTACGAATTTTGGCTGGTTTGGTGGATTGACTCATGATGACGTTCCTTTGAATAAAAAAGGGGGTCATCCCCTGACGGGATAACTCCCGTTCAGGGTGGGTAATCAATGCCGGCGAGAATAATGCCGGCAACGGTTAGGAAGCGGCTTTTATCGCCCTAACCTCGGTTTTCAATTAATCGATAGCGGCCAGAATGGCTGTCGCTTCGGCGTGATCCAATGCGAAATCACGCAGGGCGTGATAAGCATCGATATCGGCGTCTTGTTCCGTGGTCCAGGAAATCTCACCGAGCGTAAACAAAGAGACGGTAATACCAAACGCTTGTGCGCTCATATCTCCTTCATAAAAATTACCTGGCACGCAAATATGGTAATTTTTTAGGGTCTTCGGGGTCATAAAGGCCCCGCCGTTAGAAAGTTGCCAGGCCTGCCAGAAGTCGCCCTGGTAGTCTTTGCTGAATGCATGAGCATATTTGAAAACTATTCGACTTTTCACAAATGTTAAAAACACCTGGCCAAGCGTACGGTTTTCGTAAAGTTCGTTAAATGCCACCCCTCGCACGGTAATACGCGGATTGTTTACACTGGCATCGGCAAGTTTTGCTGATTGATCCATGATATGAAGATCCTCATAGAAAGCAGGACCTCTCCCTGAGGGAAAAGTCCCGCAGGGGCACCACGGTTAAGTGGAAATGGGTTAACTCATCAGGGTTAATGTCTGGACCTTGCCGTCAGGCGTGACGGTTTTTATACGGTCGCGGAGTTTCATTAAGGCAAAGTCAAAATTTTTATGGTCGTCAGGTTTTGCACGTTTACAATCAAGGCGTATCACTTTATCGATGATACACAGTGCCGTAAAACGCCAAGAGGCATGCTCGCGGTCGCCCACGCAGGCATGGTAATGTCGGCATGACTGGTCAAACATCCGCTCGATTCCCTGCCGATAATTCGCTACTGAGACCCAGACCTTTTCAAATGGTCGAGCTTCAAAAAGCACGGTATTGTCAAACGGTGTCACAAGCAGATCGTGATAATCATAAATAACCCTATTCCAGAGATCCTGGGGAATGCGGGTCATACAGGCATACGAAATTCCCGGGATCAGCCCATCAGAGTTTTGTTCCCAATCTTCATCATGACGAGGATTGCAGCCTTCTGCATAAGCTTTAAGCCACTCGCCCGGATTGTGGTCATCCGGGATCCGGATAAAAATACCAAAATCCTTTTCCAAGATTAACGCTCTGCGAAATCCCCCTGCCATGGTCAGTACCGGGCGTAAATTAGTTGACGTAAAACGTATCATGGAACTTCTCCTGAAATTGATGGAGAAGCCCCCCGGAGGGCAGCTCCTCCGGGAAGATAATGTTAAGAATGTTTATTAATTAAAACGGTAACGAAAAAAAGCCAGGTCGTGTGCCATTCTCCGGGCGGCTTTCATTGCCTGACGAGGGGAGCGCCAATTGCCGGCGGTGGTAAACTTCTGAACCTGCCAGTCGCGAGAGCAACATCCCGTGCGACGCAATACCGCCGCCGTGAATTGCCCCTTACCGTTGGGAAGAATTTGCGGCCGGAAACTTAACTTTCCGGTACGATTAGTGAACCACTCGCTGTTCTGATCGCTCAACATCTCCGAAAGACGATCAAGGCAATCAGCCGCATAATGTAAAGCAGAAATTATGATTCTCATGGTTTTCTCCTACAGTGAAGCGGAGAAACCTTCACCACCTGCGGGGGGAAGTTTTCCCCGCATGGGTGGTAAGCAGTCTGATGTAATGAAAATTTATCAGTAGAGGATTGTTAAGCTGAGGTGCGCTACATCACCGGAAAAGAATGTTCCTCACCCTTGAGGAACTTTTGCCATTCAGCAAGCGCGGCTTCGAAAGCTTAGTCGAACTCTTCCTGCTCGATTAATTCATATTTAGCTTTTTTCACACCTGTCCGGAAACCATAGTCCCAGGCATAATTGTCGATTTTATTTGCAAGGAGAATGAGCTCGGTAACATACTTTTGCATAAGATAATCAGAAATCAGTTTCAACTCGCATGAATACCCGAGTTCTTCTGCCATCCGGATTATCTGCCAAGTTCGTTCCGGCCATCCATCTTGATCAATGTCATCGGGTATACCACAAATGTTTAGTGCCCCAATGGTGAGCAACACAGTTTCTATTTCAGAAACGAGCTCAATAAACTTAACATTCGATTGCGCGCATGCGCGGATACGCGTGACGTCAATATCGTATGCAGACATGGTAACTTCCTCAAATAAAGGGGGAACCATGCCCAAAGGGAGCAAAGTCCCGATAGGGTAAAAAATAAAGTATCAGATAGGTAAGAAGTATAGCGTTGTGGTAGAACCACTGTGTGAAGTGAGCCTTAACCCGAAGGTCTCTGTTCTCAAAGGTTAACAGATTTAATCGAACCGCCCGAAAGCGCCATCTCTCAGGTCATGATGGCATTGGCATGTGATTACCCGAAGGCGTTCCTCTCAAATCACCGGAACATTGGCAGTTGTCAGTGACAACGGTTAACCTATTAATCGTACACAATTCCTGCAAACCCTGCAAGACTGTCAACTGCAAGATTTTTTTCTCAACATTATGGGTACAAATCATTAACTCATTTTCCGCCTGGCCACGACCTATAAGTATTTATACATCACTATCCACTTTGTTATATACGCGTGCGACATAATGACCACGCCCATCTCCATGTCCCAAATCCATTGACACCAAAGCCTCGGCCTCTTTCTGACTAAATCCTTTTTTAATATGAAATGCGGTTGCATCTCTAGAATAGGCATATCGTAAGCTATGAGGTGCGTATTTTCCCACAAGACCAGCATCCCTAACGATATTACGGTAACGATCGATGGCGAGATGAATTCCCGTCTTATAAATCAATCTACCATTATTAGCCTCAGCCACTTTAATGGCATTATTGATAACACTCCCTAATACTTTCCTATCTAATATTGTAGTATCTCTTGGACGACCGCCCTTGGTGCCAAAAACCACTCTCACTTTTTCCTGTTCATTAAGAATGACTTTCTGCCAAGTCTTTAATGATTTAACGGATTGGATAGCCTCTTCTGTACGTAAACCAAGATGACGGGATAACTCCATCGCAGCTCCCGCTCCTGGATCTGCCTCTCGTACTTTTGCCAGCACGCTCTCATAAATTTCATCAGGGATAGCCACTTTAGTTCCGTCACGGCTTTCACCGGAAATACCCAAAGCATCATTACTCAGTTTTTCGTGAGCCGGATTAGCCATGAAGGTTTTCCCTGCCATACGCAGAACAGCACGTATTGACGCCATTTCGTTTTGTAAGGAACGTTTTGATATATTCTCAGCCAGACGGCTTTTCACATACAATGCGATATGACTGGTTTTTAAATGGCTGGCATCTCGAATCTGAATATTTATTTTCAACAACCGGTCGGCGAACCGATCGGCTATTTTCATTCGGTCAGCAACCGTTTTAAAACTTCCTCCCGCCTGACGGGCGAGCGTAACCAGGCTTTTATTTAGTTTCGCCATGATCTCTCCTAATTTTCATAAGGTGAATGGCGTATTCCGTCTATGTGAACGGAATACGTCATTCACCGTTTTCCCCGAAACTTAAGACAACCAAAAAAATTTCACCCCGACGACACGGTTGATTTTGCGCTTCCTGCGTCTCGACAGGCATCTGTGCATCGGGGCGGCGAAATGTTGAGTTCTTACGAGGCTCCCCAGGTCTCAGACCTGTTTGCGGCTTACGCCGGGCTGATTTGCATCAGTCTGCCTCCACACACCAGTTTCCTGGTGTCGCCATCGATGTCGTGTCGATATACCTCCTCTAATTGAAAAATTGTCGTCACACAGGTATTGCGTGAATAAGACAGTGGGTTGAAAAATGACCAAACGGTTGGTTAAAACGACCTGTTGAGCGTTTTAAAACCGTCACTACGTGTTGGTCAGATGGTAGGAATGTCGTTGAAGTGGCAGTACGTCAGTGCTGCCGGTTGTGCGCTGCGCGCGTCACTTGGTACTCGTTTCACTCGTGCGCAAGTGACGCCGCGCTCCTCTGCTCTCAATGCGTTCGTGGAAGATGCCAAATGTTCCAATTGGCATACCCACGGTCCGCAAAGTTCGCAACCGGAAGCCAGCGTCAAAGCCTCAAAACGAAGTGAAACTGCAGTGAATACTGCAAAACGTATCTGCGGAAAATCGCAAATTGAAGTAAAAGAAGATACCTTACCGCGAATCGTTCGCGATCCCCATTCTCAAAGGTTAACGGGGGTTACCGCCCAAAGGCGCCACCTCTCAGGTTACGATGGCATTGGCATGTGATCACCCGAAGGCGTCCCTCTCAGATCACCGGGACATTGGCATGTTGCTGAGGCAACAGTAACGATATAAATTCTAGAACGAGACAGTGCAATCATGCAAGTAAAAAATATTTAGCAAGCAAATATAGAAAATCGTCTTGATTTATCTGAGTTAATATTATTATGATGAGGTCACTGATATAGCGTCACGTCATATTAATTATGATCTACTCTGGAAAGTTTACCGGGCATATAGGCACTCTAATTTTTGCATTGTCTAGAAATCCATAACGTGGATCATTGCGAGCTTCTTCGGATAAAACAACCCGCCCATCCTTGAAACGTAAATGACCGCTGTCAAATAAGCGATGTAAATCAGCTGCCAGGGCTATACCGTTTTCTACACTTGGCGAGCCTTTATTCGCATGACTTACAATATGACAGGCTTCGACCGTGAGTGCACTACCAGTGACAGCACATTTACCCTCCCAATTGTCAAGTACGTCTTGCCTAAATTTTTCCTGATCATTTCTTGTCCTGATTATAGCCCAGCCACCGTCCTTATAATTTCTTTTCTCAAAGATGACTGAAGTTCTAGCAAAGGATTTCTTGAATTCAAGAAATAAAGCACCATTAGGTATTTTTCCTTGCCGGCTACACCATGATACAAAGTCATTTCTAACTTTTTCATCCACGGTTAGCAATAAACTTTGCAGAGTATTGGGAACTATGGTAGCAATTTTATGCGCTGTAGTATTTATACCGTTGAACACTGCAGAAGAATTGATTCCACGGCGATATGGTGGGAGCCGTTGTGTCTCTGATAATGTTATCATTCCCCCTGCATTTTGTCTTATCCTAGGCATTTCAAATTTTTCTACGTTTTGCTTGTGGAACTTGGACTCAGGACGTTGGGTATTTTTTTTCGAAGCCATCTTTTTATACTGAGTACTGTAAATATCAGAACTATTGAGGATATCACTGATAATTTCTTCAAGCCTCGAATTATTATTCGAAACTGTTATTTTTTGAGTTCTGATAATATTCAATACATTCTCATAATCGAGACCGTTTTTTTCAGAAAGTTTCCTTGCTCTAATCTTTAGACGGGCCTCATTGTACGCATTCATTTTCTTTTCAGTGTAAAACTCATTATTTTTCTTCATCGAAACATATCCTATAACAAGTAGCCCTCTTAGAAAATTTAACATAATAGTTAAGTTGTGCCAATGGTATGTAACGGAAAAATTGTAATTTAAGATTTAGATTATGCTAAATAGATTTTGAAAATAGTGAATTATTTTAATGAACTTCAGCTCGAATAGCGAGATCTACTCTATCGCACAATTAACACGTATCTAAATTGCTTCATTGATGGAAGCTTCTATAACTTCGAGCGCCCGCTAACCCGAGAACGCCTGTCAGAATCTATTGCTATTGCATTAGCCAACCCACACGTGTGACTGTCTGTTACAGCTGCCAAGTCGGAAGAATACTCAATATAGCGTATTCCTTCATACCATATTAGAATAAATTATGTACAATCATAAGACAGTTATGATAGCCTACGGCTATGTTTAGCCCAAAAATGTCAGGAAAAAACATGGCTGAGTCTAAATCAAACTATAAATCCGACTGGGAAGATGAACTCAGAAAAATGGATTCCGTAGATTTCAAAACTAACGTTCAGCAGTCATTTCATGTAGTCCTAAAGACGCTGGCTATTGTCGCCGATGTGACGAGTCAAGCATCGAGTACACACAACTATCCATCTGGAGATGATAGCTGGGAACAAGGTGATGGCTGGGATTATGGTGATAATGGAACCGGGTTTTACTTAGGTGGATATCGCATAAAATAACAAAGGTGCTTGTCGCACCCTTGTCTTCGAGTCATTTTCCTTTAGTTACTGCAGATTTAACAGCCCCAACCGCTGTGGCCCCTCCAGATTCACCTGATTTTTGGGGCATCGAGCTACCTTTACTTAAACCAGCGCTGATTGTGTCTCCTATTTTCACCCCTACCCAGCTTAACATCCCTAGCCAGAATGCTGGAAAAATCACATACATCATCCCCAGCACCAGACTCAAAATCCAGCCATCTCTGGGCGAACTCATAAAATCGGCTATCGGTATACTGGCAGATAATCCTTGTGCGTTCATGCTGGTATAAAGAATGGTGATTAATCTATCATCCAACCAGCCGGCCAGTTCCCACCAAAATGTATTAAATGCCAGGGCAAACAGCGCAAACGAAATAGTGACCACTGTTTTGGGTTCATAAGCGCTGAACATCATCAGCACCGGTATGACCGTAATAATCATCATCTCCAGCAACGCCTGTATCATCGGTAAGGCTTGTTTAAGTGCATCAAATCCCGGCAAGGCTTCTACCTGCTTGAGACCAAGCCCCACTGTCCCGGCCAGGCGCGTGATATTACCCGTAATACCGGACGTCGTGTCATTGCCGCTGACAGCATAGGTATCCCCACTACCTGAGAGTGCAACGTTACGCGGGCTCACCAACCAGCGCAGGGCCATCTCCCGCCATTGGTCTCCGGGAAATTCACGTTGCATTTCCGCTTTGGTGGAATCATCCATGCTGGCCAGAACCCTGGTTTGCAGCCCGTTGGTGCTATCCGACCACCATTGTTTACACGTGGGATAACCTCCCCGGCCGACGTTGGGATAGCCGCTATCGCGGGTACTGTCATAGGGCCACTGGCTGCGCGGCTCAGTCGAGGTATAGGTGTCGTAATAACCGCTGGTATTCAGAAAATAACTGCTGCCAATCCAGCCGACAGCGTTGATGGTGGCATCGCTGAGCTGACTGTTGGTGTTTTTCAGCTTAAAGTAAGAGCGTGCATAACATTCATTGGCAAAATCCTGTACCTCTTGCAAAACAATGGGGTCCCGTATTTTGCTGTTCTGCACGTCAAAGCGCAGCTGACGCAGTTGCGTGCCACAAGGTATTGATGCCACCATCGCCTGCGTGGTCCCTTTTGAGATGACATGCAACAGATACCACCAAACCGGCACCTCCGCCGTCTGGCCATTAAAATCATTGACCAGTCCTTTATAACCGGAGTCTTGTGGTGCCGGCACACTGACACCGCATTGTTGAGCACGAGAGCTATCGAACTTGATGGTCGTGATATCCACCGGTACCAACGGAATACAGCAAAACAACATGACACAGAAGGCGACATACAACGCATTCTCGATACGCGGCACCGCCAAAACACCCTTATTGCCCTCATCCGCCCCCTCTTCCCGCACCTTCAGCCAGATCCCCATCGCCTTGAAAACCAGCGGCAGCGCAAACAGGCCCGTACTGGTCAGGATGTTCCATAGCGCGTTATTTAGCACCCAGCCGAACAACACCAGAAAGTATTCCAGAAAGCTATTCGCAGTCATGGTATCCCCTTATGCCGCTACCGAATGCCAGGCGGCAAATTCAATGATCAGGATGAAGACGGCAACCATCCATTCCAGCCGACGCAGCGATCCTCCCGCAGACCTATTCACTAACTTTGGCCGCACCAGAGCGAACCAAAACCAGCTTAAACCGGCATAAATCATCAGGCGCCACACAAACAGCCAATAACGACCGGCATATAACCAGTTACGCACCTGATGGCCATCGGGGTCATACTCAAACAGCGCAGCAGCCAGCAGTAACATGACCGTAACCAGCACGAGAGCCGTCAGGACAACCGAGATGAAATGGCCGGCACGGGCAAACCGGCGTTGGGTTTTAAGGTGTTCTGCCATTATTGATCCCCTGATTTTTGGCTCATGCCACTGAAACCCTGATCCTGGTTGCCGGTGTGCTGCTGCAGCCGGCTGTCCTGGTTACGCACACCCTGGCGTTCAAGCGTGGTAAGCAAGCTGTTATTGCTGATGGCTTTGCGCAGCTCCATTTCATTGCGTAATGAAGCCAGTTCACGGTCCAGTGCATCGACACGCCGGTCGCCTTCGGCCAGCGCCTCCGGCTGGTCGGCGGCGTTCGGCTCGGATTCCCCGGTGGTGATCAAACGACGCATGTCCAGCGCGGTTTCCACCGTATCGGCCATAGCCAGTTCGCCGGCCAACCGCTGGACCAGTGCGGTATTGTCAGGATCGTCTTTGAGGGATTGAATGACGCCACGAGTGACGACGAGACTGCCCGTTTTCAGCTTGGCCAGATTGTCGGCGGTCGGGGCATCAGAGCCGTTAACCAGTTTGACCAGTTCCTGCAGGTTATCTTTGGTGGTGTCCTCCAGCATGGGTGAAAAGCCGGTGCCGGCAACGGTACTGCTGGCTGAATTATCATCGCCGCCGTCTTCACACTGAGTGGCATCGCGGCAGGTACGTATCGAGCGATCGCCGAGGACTTTTACGACGGCCGCCGCCGCATCTTCCGAGGTGGGGTAGCGCTGGCAGACTGAACCGTTGCAACTGGTTGAATCGACCGTACTGTTGCTGGTCACCGGCAGGTTATTCATCATGTTGTAACCGGCTTTTGCCAGGTCATGGGTGGGTTTAATGGCCGTTTGCCCCTTGCCGCCACTTTTCTGGCCACCAATCCAGGTGGCCCCTTCTTCACCGGTGGCCTTCTGCAGCTTCAGATCACTACTGACCGCATCGCCATCACTTGAGGCGACGACGTCTTTGTACTCTTCGGTGACGGCCGCCTGCGTCCACTTGTTTCCCAGGGTGTAATCGGCCATCTTGTTCGCCATGCTCTGACAATTGAGCTTGGCTTTGTCGAAGCTCAATCCCGCCTGCAGGATGCCGTTGGTCAGCATCTCATACAGTCCCGGATTAGAACGCTGGATGATCATCGCCGGCATGCTGGCCACCGCACCGGTAGCGCCTTGAATTACCGTGCTCATCAGGTCCTTGAAGCCGCTGGTCACACCGTTGAGCTGATTACCGACGGTAGTCTTTAAATCGAAGTTGCCGCACATCAGGTCGCTGCTCCAGCCTTCGTTGACACCCAGCCGGGTCATGTTGTTGCGTGTGGTGGAGGGGGAAACCACCGAGCCGCCGCCGATGGAATAAAACAGGCCGTCACTGATGGCGCCGTTGGCCGACACGCCAGACGAGGACGCCGTCACATCGGCTTTGGCTGAAACGCTAAAATGAGTCAGCAACGCCGCGAGTAGGATTTTCAAAAGGGTCTTTTTATGCAGAGTCATGAGATTGGGCCTCAAGAGAAATCAGTGCTATAAAGAAAAGTCTGCCCCATTCGCTTGCAGCAACTGTAAGGTTGCCAGAGCGTCCAGGCGTAATTATTGTCCTGATCGATAGTCCCGCCGGTATCCGGGAAAACCGCACAGGTATCGGAGAGCTGCGGGGAAAGACGTTGCCATTTGTGATTCTGCGTGCCGGTATTTTCCAGTACCGGGCCAGGCGGGATATAACCCGGGGAAGGCTGACCAACCAGGGGCTGATAAACGTGCAGTTGGCCATTGCGCGTAATGACATCCGCGACACGCTGTACCACCAACGCGGCGGATTTATAGCTGTCCTCCTGCGTCACAAAACCACTGCGGGGATAAATATTGCCCCACATATCGCCGCCAATCTGACTGCCCAGCTCTCGTTCGCCGGGTATCAACGCTTCCGGATACAAAGACTCCGGCAGGCCGCTGCGCCAGACCAGGGCATCCAGAGAACTGACCAAATAGGGAACAAAGGGTTGGGCCGCCGACGAACACGAATAGCCGGCAATCTGGCCCCCCACCAAAGAGGTGGCGGGATGGCCATAGGCATCGGCATACAGAAAATGCAGGTTCTGTTTACGCAACCCGGGGGCTTTCATTTCCTGTTGACCACCGCCGGTGCTAACGCCGGCAAGAGAACCGATAATGCCGCCTTCCGCACCGCTGGCCGTTTCGCTCGCTGCGGCCATTTCGGTCCAGGGGTTATCACCCGGGTTGCTATAAGCCGAAACAACGGCTTCGGGAATAAAATGAGTGACTTTGACCGACGTTTTAACGGTGCAACCGAACGGCGTACATAACAGCCAATAACAAATGCCGCTGATATGCCAGTCAATACAGGAAACGCTGGCGGCGCTGGCGATCAAACTGGCGGTATTGATACTGGCCATGCTCAGACCGCTGCCGGTCAGTAGCGCAGCCATCAGCAGTCGGTACGCACGCAGAGAGGTCAGTGTCATTGATTCCCCTCCCGCCAGGCATTCAATTGGTGGGTGGCCACGTCAACATCGGTGGTACCGTACACCACCCATTTATCGTCAAACACCACGGCGGGGTATTTTTTCAAGCCTATCGACCAGGCTTTCATCACGCCCTGGTAAGCGCCTGCCAATTGCTGCTGGCGGGCTTTGAAATCGGGTGAAGCAAGGATGTCGCTGGCCTGCTTTTTTGCCAACGCGGCATCGGTCGGCAGCGAGCCAAACAGCTCGGATTGCATACGATCAGGTGCATCGAGATAAACAATAGGGATGTCTGGGGACGATGGAGAAACGGGATGGGCGGTGTCTGTATAGATAACAGTACCGGCAAATGTGCCGGCAGAAAGACACAATGCTAGCGAAAAACTGATAAGCCTTACCATAGTGAACACTCCTTAAGCGGATTACTCGCTTAAGGTGCGTTTATAAGAGCCAAACGTCAGTAAACAACTCTATATGGGACTAGAAAAATTTTGTTTGCACAAATTTAGCCATCCAGTTATGCTCAAAAAAATTCAGTTTGATTGCAAGAGCATAAATTCTCTTAAATATTTTTCTTTACATCATCATTTTAGGCTTGAATTTTGGTTAAAATTACGACTATATACTGCATCAATGCCACTGATTTTGATTTTTTTAACCTAATCAATCAACTGACAAGATTTAAAAGAAAGTGGTTTCAGTAAATTTTTATCATTAGAACTAGACAAACTTTCTTCATGCTTTCTCCCCTATTGTTTTTTCAGCATTTAGAAGGCCAAGAATGCAATATGATACTTATATTCCTTATGACGACTATTAAGACTTTTCATTTTAAAAGGATTTTTAACCTATTAACAATGAGTGGCAATATGTCACTAAATTATTTTTTATTGAAAAGCATTATTTTAGTACTTGATGAAATTTCGCAAAAGTAATTATGCATACTTTGAGGTTACTCTTAAAGTAAAGATACATAGTATTTTATTTAAGCGGCTAGTGTTATCACTTGGATTGGCTTCACCTAAGAGTTTCTTTGATATTTGGCGGTCTGGGGTTCAGCAAAGCTAAGCATAAAACTTTGATTACCAATCGAGCACCTCAGATTTTATTATTGTCGAGTTATTTTTTACTAATATTGGGATAGATTTTATCATGAAATCGATGGGCTATACTTGAATTTAATGTTTTTTAAAATTTGTTTATTTAAAAATACTAAATTTATTTTGCCTTGGATTCATTGGTTTTCCTATCTGAGTAATTGCAAATCTATCCATTACTCAAATACTATTGATTCATCACTTACAATAATTCAACAATAATAAAGATTAAAAGTCGGTTGCACTATTGACATTTTTGTTTTAAAATGGTTGACCTAGCGTAAAATTGGCAATATTGATTATGGATAGAGTTGAATATCAATCAATGGTGATACAAGATCTAATAAATTCCAATAAATCGGAAGAACTTGATTTAGCCCCATGGTATCAGCGCCGCTCTGTTTGGAATCCTACCCAGAAAGCGTATTTAATTAATACCCTTTTCGAGCAAAAACCTATACCTGCAATTTACATACGTCATTCTTTAGACCTTGAAAAATCCAAGAGTATTAAAGAGGTTGTTGATGGTCAGCAAAGATGTAGAAGTATTATTGGATTCGCTAACAATGAATTTATGGCTAAGCATCCAAGATACAAAAAGAAAATAAGCTTTTCTCAATTGAGTGTAGAGGATAGACAAAAATTTTTACTAACATCTTTACCTGTTGGAGCACTCTTAGGTGCATCTGACAGTGATGTCATTGATATATTTGGAAGAATAAATTCCATAAGTAAGTCTTTGAATACACAAGAAAAAAGAAATGCTGCGTTTAGCGGCGAAATGAAACAATTTTGTTTAATCCAATCGTCTTCAAGAGTAGGGTTCTGGCGGGATTACTTGATATTTTCGCCTACAGATATATCTCGGATGAATGAAGTTCAATTTATGTCTGATCTTATTTACAATATAATTTATGGATTATCGGATTATACAACTAAAAACATTGATAAATTATATAAAGAAAACGATGAAACTTTCGACAAAGAGGATGACGTTACCATCATTTTAGATAATGTTTTTGATTGTATTGCAAACATTGATCCTAAAAAATTCTCTGATACAATTTTCTGCAGACAACCTATTTTCTTCTCATTATTTCTGATTATCAATGAGATGGGCTGCCCTAATGGGAAACTTTTAGAAAAAATAATTTTTGAGATTGATGCGCGTTTCAAAGATGACAATCCATCGGATGAAGATAAAGAATTTCGAAATGCATGTTCATCATCGACTCAACGCATTGCTCAAAGAAAAATTCGTCAAGCATATATAAAAAGTTTTTTTTAAATGACGACTTCAAATTTATCAATCACTCTTCGTAATGCCAAGTCGATTTTTGATCAATTGAATTCATATAGAAAGGAATGTACAACGTTAAGCGCGAAACATCAAAAAATAATAGCCGAAATGATTATGCTTAGAGCATTTTCTGTTCTTGAAAGCAGCATATCTGAAATTGCTTTTAAACTCGCATCAGGAGCATGTTACACTAATAAAACTATGCCAATTTTGAAAGTAAGAGCAAAAAGTATGTCTGGCGCAAGAACAAATTTTTTGAATTATGGTAGAAAAAAGCCAATACAAAATCTCAAGTGGACTCAATCTAAGTCTATTAATGACAGTATAAAATATGTTATGGATCCAACAAGCGCTTATATTGATAATGTAAGAATATATGCTTCATTACTGAATGAAATGAGACAAGTAAGAAATGCTTTAGCTCATTCGAGCCCAACTGCCAAAGCTGAATTTAGAACGTTAGTTCGAGGTATTTATGGTACTCGAAGTAATATAACAGCCGGGTCTTTTTTGATATCAATATCTCGAGGTAAAATTTGTAAACTCGAACAATATCTTTTGTCATCTAATATAATTTTATTCGATTTGTGTAAAGGATAATATATCAAATAGGTTGAATACTCAAATTAGAATTCATCACAAAATAAACGGGACATCACCAAAAAAAATAGCTGTATTTCAACCTTAATCGTATGTAAATCATTTTACCATTGACAAAAAATCCCAAAGAAGTGATAAAATTTCATGATGTTATCATCAAATTAATATAAGCGATATTAACATCAAAATTTAAATAATAATTTAGTTTCTGAATAAAGTCTGATTAAAATTAATAAACTAGTTACCCGAGAAAATTTTATGGCTTTCATTGTTCAACAGTCACCGTCAAGAATTGTTATGGAAACCTGCGGCTGCGCCAACTATTGGGCGCGTCAGTTCAGACAATATTGACATGACGTTAAACAAATCATCCCCCAGTAGGTTGCCCCATTCTGAGTGTGGAATAAAACAATAAAATTGACGCCATGACTATCGTTGAAGCCGTCTAGGCATATGCTATGTACTGGGCCTGGTGTCAAAGAACATAGCAGCGGCGGAAAGTTAAACTGTTGGGTATCACGAAAACTGGCGATGATCACTTACATGGGCTTCTTATCCATGGTGCACGCTCAGTTGTTTATCGAATCAGTAAATCTGTCGATAGTCAGTGTAGCAGCTTGCAACACTATCTCAAAGGGGGAATAGCACGAAGTGGTGGCGTTAGCGAATAAAAATGCCATAATGGCCTAGGCATTGGTAAATCACAAAACAATCTATGTATCAAAGTGACGTTAAATTAGTAAAGTAAATATTTAATTAAAGTTAAAAAAATTGATGTACTGACAGGTATAAACGACTCTCTGTGACCTGAAGGAAAAAACCTCGTGATATTATTGTTCATACTGGTAGAGGTAGCCAATATTGCTCACAGGATTACAGCAATATACTGAAAGTAAACAAGTTAAAGCCAAGTATGAGTACGAAAGGATGTTGTTATGATAATGCCTGTGCAGAAAGTTTTTTCCATAGCCTGAAGGTTGAATTAATCCACGGAGAATATTTTGCCACCAGACAAATGATGAAAGATGCGGTGTTCAGCTATATAGAAATCGACTATAACTGTTATCGTCGGCACAGTGTCAATAGTGGGTTAAGCCCGGAACAATATGAAAAAAAGAATCTTGCTTAGGGCTGTGTCCGTTATTGCTGGGCAGGATCAGGCAAATAAATTGGCTGCCATAAGACATGGCTCTAATGAGGCGAGAGAGTACAGATGTTCATCAGGGCTCACTGAATTAGAATAGATGCTTGTGACTATTTGCCAGAAAAAAGGTCGCCCACACTTGCGTTGGTTCGGTATTCACATGGCTATTTAGTTCTCCCATAGCCTAATCATTCTAACGCGCCTGCGGCTTGTTCAACTGGCGCCGTCTGCCCAAAGAATTTGAGCACACGTCGCCAGTTTTCGATTACTGCTCTTTCTCCGTGATCCGTTCTATCGACTTCAGCAGCCACAGCATATCGGTAGCATCAGGCAGGTTGATATACCAGCGGGCACCCCGCGCATATTCCTCATCATCTGGCCAGACAGTGTTGCCAGTGATCATTATCAGCAGGTCCAGCGTTTTACTCTCACGATCACTCAAATGCACCGACAGGCAACTTTTGGTGCCCACCCGATGCGGCAGGGCCGACAGAATGGCCGGCTGCTGCAAACGCCGGCAGATTTCAGCACACAATCTATTGACCTGGCGGTGATCGCTTTCTCCTATATAAGCGTCACCTTGCGGGGGCACATCAAAAACGACTGCCGGATTCACTTCGTTATCTTTGACCACTTTTGGTGGTGACATGGTCAGTCGCCTCATGCTGCCCTCGTTTCAGTCATAATGCCTCTCGCCTTATCCAATTTTCGCGCCACATAAAATGCCGCTTCCAGTTCACTGCAATGGTGTTCATTCATCAATTGCCGGCGTTCAGCTTTTTCTTCTTTTTCCGTCATCCCCAGCGCCAGATACAAACTCGGTGGCACCGCTCGGAACAAAGCCTCTACTCGTTTGGCCAACACCACTCCTTCCGTATAGCATCGCGGGAGTTTGGTAGCCGACAGCAACATCGCCTTCTGCTCCACGGTCAGTTTTTTAAACCGGCTTATCTGCTCCACTTCATCCGGCGGCATGGTCAGACACAACCACCATTCCGCCATGTTCAGCATCTTCTCCGAGGTATCTGGATAGTCAGCCAGGTTCTGGGTGGCCAACCACAGCCAGGCGCCCAACTTACGCCACATTTTGACCACCTTGGTCATATAGGGAGAGAGCAACGGGTTGGTGGTCACAATATGCGCCTCATCAATGACCATATTGATTTCCCGATCAAGATATTGGTCACGCTCCGCGATATTATTGACGGTATTGACCAGGGCGATGACCGCCACGGCCATTTGCGCTTCATAACCTTCACGCGCCAGCGTACCCAGGTCAATCAACGTGACATCCGCCTCCGGCCAGGGTGTGCCCGGGCGGTTGAACAGCTCCCCTTCAAAACCTTCGGTAAACATACGCAATGCTTCGGACATTTCTTCTGCCCGTGCGCGCCGGCTGGCTGTTCTGCGTTCACGGCCATCGGCATCCTTGCCGTTGTCCCGGGCGATGTTTTCCAACGCCCGCATCAGGTCTTCCGGCAGCATCTGCCGGCCTGCATCAAAGGAGGTTTTTGCCGCCGCCAGAATGGCTTCACGCAACATACCGCGATCGGCCCGGGTCATACGGGCCTCTTCAGCGGCTTCACCGCCGGTGACCATCAGGCGGGCGGCGATTTCCATCTCGCCCAGGATGTCGCGTTTTTCATCATCTTCATCGTCCGTCTCGCCGCTGTCGGCGTCGATGTCCGGCAACGCGGCCTCATCGATAACCAGTTCGTCGGGCGAGGCCTGCAATAACAGGTGAGCATCGGCAAACGGCGCCAAAGAGACCCCCTTGCCGGGCTTCACGCTGATTTTATTCACGGTCAGGCCCAGTGATTCACAATAGTCAGCGAACAGACCAAATGAGTTCCCGGCTTCCAGCAAGAACAGCCGCGGCCGATGAACGGCCATCAGTTGCGATAGCACGCTGCAAAGCGTGGCGGATTTTCCCGAGCCGGTCGGTCCGAACAGCAACAGATGCGCATTCTGCGTGCGGTCGGCCTTGTTGAGCGGGTCGAAAGTCAACGGCGCGCCGCCGCGATTGAAAAACGAAAAGCCTGGGTTGCCGGTGCCGGTATCCCGACCAAAGACCGGCAGCAGACAGGCAAAATGCTGCACAAACGTCAGGCGACTGTACCAGTTGCTTTTATCCGCGTCCGGGTTAAAACACATCGGCAATGCGCGAAGATAACCATTCAGCGGAGCCACATCATGCTCGGGATTGATGGGCTGCAACCCGGCATTGAGCAGCTTGGCGCTGATATCGAGATACCGCTTGTCCAGCGTATCCAGGTCCGGCGCCTTGATAAGAAAGGTCAGCGCGGCCCGGTAAAGCTTGTGACGCTCACCCAGGTATTCACGGGCTTTAAAGGCATCTTCGCGGGCGCGGGTGGACTCAATATTTTCCCCCATCGCGTTCCGTCCAAGGCGATTAAACTGCTCTTCCAGCACATCCTGTGGTTGCACAACGAGGGTCATGGTGATCATGGTGCCTTCCGGCATCAAATCCATCAGGGTATTGATATTCTCCCCGCGCCGGACTTCACCGGTCAGATGGCCGGTCTGGGGGGCGCGGCGCAGCCGTTCGACCGGCACCGCCTTATGCGCCACCTTATCAAACCACCAGACGCCGCGCTCGGCATCGCTGCGCGGGCGCGTAAACCACAACGTCTCGCTGAAATCATTGAGAATGGGCAGCGTATCCGGCGCGCCATCATCATGCCGGGCAGTCTGATAAAGCACCGCCGGCGTCACCCATTCCGGTTTGGGGTTAAACCAGCGCAGCAACCAGCTATGGATCTGCTCGCCGTTCTGACGGTCACAACGAATGCCGGCGCCGGCCAGCGCCGATGTCAGGCGGTCACAGACCTGGTTCAACATCACCGCCGGCGGCAATGGGTCGCGGCCGTGCTTTTCCACATAACGATACACCACCATGCGGGTGCGGCGCTGCTGGCCACGCCACGGGGCGCCCGTGACAATTTTGTCCTCAAACAGGCCTTGTTCCACTGAGATACTTTTCATATGGCGTTCTGTTTCTGTCAGCCAGGCATTGGTAAATGGTGTCCCCTGCGCCCAAGGTTTGACGTAACCGCGCAGCTTATCCATATAGGCGGTGACATCGGTTTCATCCTGGCAATAGAACTGCACCACCCATTGGTTGCTGTCGAGTTCCGGCAGGCTGTCCTGCAGGGCGTCTTCCACCACATCGCGGATTTCTTCCAGCCGTTCAGCCGGACGGCCTTCGGTACCGACCGGGATCACCTCATAGACCGCGCCGACGGACAGGCCGTCATCGAGCAGCAGACAACGCTCAGCGTTGAGATATTCTCCCCAGGGCAGGTAATCGATGATAGACGGCGCCGTGCGATACGTTTTCGCTTCATCGCCGTGGGTGAATTTCCCCTCGCGACTGAACGGCTCATGCCCGGCCACGGCAAAAGGGCCGTCACCGGGCAGATGTTCTTCAGAATAGGCGGTTTTGGGACGGAAAAGTGCAAACATTACAGGTCCTCCGTGCGCTCGCCCGGCAGGGCGTACTGAACCTGGCTGTAAAATGGAAATACCGTACTGTAGCCCGGCACCGGCGTGTTGCCATCGGCAAGATGCGGGTAGACATACATCACCATGTCTGGATTGGGCAAGCGCGGGAAAACCTGCTGGATTTCATTTTCCTGCGTGCGGCTATAGCTCTCCGCCACCGCCCCGGACATGGCTTGTTCGCGGCCGTTTAAAGGACGCCTTAACGTGGTCCGGCCTTCATTAGTGGCATGCGTGGTCGATGCGCCGGCATTCCACAATTCCAGCATGGTGCTGTCGCCGGGGGGGAGCATTTTATCTTTACTGGTGCTGCAGCCGCTTAATACCATCAGCGCCAGCACAAACGCGCTCGGTTTAATCCATCTCATTCACGACTCCTCCGGTTTTGTAGAGTTCATCTGCTGAGGAAAAATCCCAGAAACAACACAGCAGAAACGTATCGGTATCAGGCAAAAGGTCCGCACCGGTCAGCGCTTGATAGCGTGATTTCACCGCCGGCAACCACAAACGACCGGCGACCGGCGTGGGTTCAAGCGTCAGCCGGGACAGCCAGAACAGCGAACCCTTCTGCAATGGCGTTACCGGTTGGGGTCCCCGGCAACACCACCACATCGGTTCTAAAATTTTCGAATACAGGTTGGCGCTCAATTCCTGCCAGGCACGACCCTGCGCCGGCGGCTGGCGCCAGGCTGACTGCCAGGGCGTGATTTGCCGGGTGAGCAGCGCCAGGTACAACGCTCTGGCAGATAAGGAAACCGGTTTATCCATTGCGCCCCCTGGACTCAATCCATACCTGGGCCGGTCTGGCTCAGGCTGAAGTCATACCTCACCTTGCGGCCTTTTTCTTCGTAATCGATGGCCAACTGGCGAGTAATATGCACCGCCACCTTGGCGCCCGGCGGGACGTAAATCGCATCAAAGGTCTGGCCGTAACGGGCTTTCACCCAATCAACGGTATCTTTCATCCCGCCCGATACCGATTTACCGAGCACCGCCTGGCCGGCGTTGCCGGTCAGCGTCGAGGTCACGCCGCCATAGGCGTTGGTCTGACTGGTATTCTGGCTTTGCGCCAATGCATCGCCGGCGGCGCTGGCAGCCGACATGGCAAATAAGGTGGGCAGATAGGTGGACGCATTGGATTTGCGCTCGCCGGACAGGCACGGGATGCCGTTCTCGTCAGAGAGCCAGCCGATACTGCCGTTGCTGTTGTTATTGCTGTTTTGGTTAGTGGTTTCGTTTTGACCGGCGGGACGCGGTAGCGTGCGCACCGTACCGTCGCTAAAGACAAACGTGATACTGGTTACCGAACCGCGCACACAGGACAGCGTCCAGTCGCCGGTGGCGGTGCCGGATACGATAGCGCCCTGCACATCCGGCAAATCGATGCCGTTAGCGGTCAGATTGTCTTTACCGATGATTATCTTGAAGGGATAAGGGTCAGTCACTTTACCGTCAATCGGCACCCGCCCCAGTAAGGCGGTCATCGCCCGACTGCCAATCAGCGTGGCATTTTCCGGCACGGTATACACGGGGTCGACCGGCCCTTCCTTGGCGGCGGTGCTGCTTTGCGTTTGACCGTTCGCCGTTTTATTGCCCGCTTCGGCTTTGAGATTGGCCGTATTGCTATCCAAAAAAGACGTCGCAAACGTAAATCCATTGGACGGGTTGCTGTTGGCGCCATTAATCGGTTTGCCGCTGGCATCCACGGCCACGCCGTCCTTAGGCTCAACCCATAACAGGCCATCGCCGCCGGAGGCAGGGGTGCCGGAACCGGCCCCGCCCCCCTCCAGGCCCAAGCCCACGGGGATGTCGCTTTCCGAACCATTATTGGCGTTTTGAGCATGACCCGTGCCGGCATTAGGGTTGCCGTGATCTTTGAGCCGCTGCATCAGGTCACCGATTTGGGAGGTCAGCGCCTGTACCTGCCCTTTGAGCTGCCCTTGCTCTTTGTCGCCCTGCGCCCGTGCGTTGGCCACCGCCAGATTGATACGTTCATCCACATTCTGGTTGGTTTGCTTGAGCGTTTTATTTTCTGACGCCAGCGCCTTGTTGTCGGCATCCAGTTGATTTTGCCGGGTCGTGACCGTTTTCAGGCTCCCGACCAACGTGCGTAACGTATCTTGCGGCGTATCCCCCTCAATACCCATCGACTTCAGATCTTCCGGCGATAAATCAGCCAGAACATTCCCCGATTTAGTCTGTGTTTTGGTTTGTTGACTCGCCGGTGTACAGGCTTTTATGCCAATCAGCACCGCCCCCAGCAAGGCCAACGGTGCCAGGAACTTGACCAGGATGTTGGATTTCATCTTCATTTTCGCGTCCTCGGAGTCTTGTGCGAGGCGTCGGTGAACGTCGCGGGTTCGGATACAAAAGCGCCGTCAGGGCGGCCTTGCGTAACCAGATACAATACGGTGGTGTCTTCCGGCGTGCCGGCATTACCCAACCAGCGATGCTGAAAAGTGGCGGCAACGAATTGCCCCTGCAACAGACGGGGATCGAGAATGACTTTCGCCGCTGACAGATTGCGCACCTGCAGCGCGATAACACAAAAGTCGTTCAGGCTCCAGCCGGCCAAGGGGCTGACCGTTACCGGTTCCGAGGGATAAAGGGTCGTGATGCGTGTCGGTAATTTGAGCGCGATTGTCGTGATGCCCGGCACCGGCTCTACCGTGCGCAAGGGGCCATAAAGACTCTGGGCGGCATACCGCGTCAGCACCACCGGCAGCGGCGCATTCAGTTTTGCCGGCGGGCGGCGTGCCGACGCCGTATCAATATTGGCATCGGAGGTTTGAGCCGTACCGCCATCACTGCCGCTGACGTGGGTTTTATTACTGGCGCTCGCAGAGGAGACTTCCCCTTCGTAGACCACTTGCACGGGCTCACGCAGATTTTTACCCGCTGCGGCGCTGACATCGAGCAGGATAATCTCGCCGTTCTCTTTGTTCTGCAGTTGCAACCGGGTGACCGGAAATGGCGCGCTGGCATCCAGATACACCGCGCCGCCGCTGCTTTGCACCCGTAATTTATCGTTTAATGCCGGCGGAAAGCCGACCCGGACATTTTTATCGACAAAGACAATGCGTTCCTGACCGACATTAAGCGGCACCTGTAACGGAATACGCTCCCATTTCATCAATTCCACCGCCTGGGCAGGTACACCCAGCAGCGTTACGCCAACACAGAGCATTATCAGTACGAAAAAGATCCAGGCAACGAACGCCAACACCCAGGTCACTTGAATGGATTTAGGGCTTTCCGCATCCGGTCCAGAAATTCGTTTTATCATTCGAATATCCCCGTTTTCTTGACTTCCGGCGGCGCTAAAACGGCTTCCAGGCGCTGTGGCACGCCGGCATAACAATCGAGCGCCAGACCGAAGGGATTCCGTTCCGGATCGCCCTCCCAGCGCACTACTTTGATGGGGTAGCGCACCATGGCGCGTTTGACCGATTCCGTGTGGTAATACTCGTCCGCCACCAAATCCAGCCGGACCACCCATTCGTCATCCGAAATGATGTCCACGCTCTTGCTGCTGTATCCGCGTTTGGGGATCTCATACACCACACGAACGCGGTCTTTGAGTTCACCGTTGTTGGTGCGATATTCCGCGTCCTTATTCAAAAAATCCTGACAGGACGGCGTCAGATAGGGGCTCATCTGGGCTATTTTGGCCGGATAATCCACTTCGCCATTTTTCGGCCAGGCATTGAGTTGCTGGAATATGTAGAAGGCAAAACTGTAAACCGTGGACGGTGGCACCTTCCACCATTCGCGGGTGCTGCCTGACCGTAAATCCGGCGGGTTATGGATGGTCAAATGACGTGGCGCCTGCATCCAGCCGAACAGGGTCAGGACCAGCAAGAACAGCAGACCGCCACAGGTGGCGCGCAGCGTGAAGATATGATTATCCCGGGCGCTGACCGCATTGCGAAACCGGCTCATGCTGCCCCTCCCTGCCTGATAGGGTGCGAACGTTTAAGCTCCCACGCACGACTGATAAGGATAAGGCCGTGGGCCAGCCCTACCCGGGCCAGCAGCTCTTCCAGGCGCCGCCAAAGATAATTCTCCGGCTTGCCGCGTTTGAAACTGCTGATCCACTTGCCGCCGATAAACACACTCAGTAACGGCATAATCAACATGCAGGTAGGAAAGGCAATCCAACCGATCGCCGGCATAAACGCCAGCGGAATACCGCACGGGATTCCTAACAATGCGCCGGCGACAGCAGCGAGTCCCAGTTCGCCGGTGGTAAATCCGCGATACACCACGGGGGGAACATTGAGGCGATCGGGAAGGAAGTCGATCACGGCCATACCTTCTCCTTAGAAAATATTCAGCGCTTTGTTGGCCAACCAAATAATCAATACCAAGAGCACGGCGCCAACAATCACAAACGTCACGAAATGGCCCCATTTCGCTTTACCTTCCCGGACATCATGGAACGATGACAATGCGGCCATCGCCACCACCATAAAGCCCGCTGCGGCCAGCAACAGCCCAGCCAGTGAAAAACCGTCTTTGATATAACCTTTGAAAGTATCCATCGTTCCGCCACTGCCCCCGCTGGACGGTTGTTCAATTGCAGGCAGATCAGCCCAGGCACAGCCGGCATAAATAAAGCCCAGCAAAGCCCAGCGGTAAAACCGACGGATGGCATTAAACACATTCATAAAGAGTCCTTTTGAAAATCAGTGTGCATAAAAGAAAAGGGACATAAGGATGAGCACGACAAGACGGATGGCCGTTTCAGCCAGCTTATCCATTCGAACCGTTTTGTTTTTCACGCCCTGATAGGCCTGCAGCAGCGACCAGGCGGCAAAAAGAAACAGGAAACCGAACAGGCAACCTAGAATGAGCAGGTTAAGGTCAGACGGCGTCGCGCTGCCGCCCGTGCCGGCAGTCCAGGCTGTTTGCTGGGCGCTGGTCATGGCCATCAGTAGCCCTCCTCCCGATACTGGCCCGTCACCGACATCGGAATACTGGGCTGCGCGCGGGATGGCTCCAGATAGTGTTCAATACCTTGTTTCATGGTGGTGATATCACGCGAAGCACTGAGATAGTCGAAATAGAAACGGGCATCCTGACCATTTTGATTAGCCACCACGCGGGCGCGGTCGAGACCAGCCTGAACCTGGTCGAGTTGGCGCATGACCAAGGCTAACTCATCTTTTTCGGAAGCTTGGGCCTGAAACGTACTGACGGTCATTAGCAGCAGTACGCAGAGGCCGGGGGATTGGCGCATGACGCTCTCCTGTCGTTTTGTTACGGTGCGTTGAAAGACTGACGCAACCGGGCAAGGAGAGCAGTAGGAAACTGTTTATGGCGGGGTGAAAATTAATGCAGGGAAACTGACAAACAAGATGATAAAATTCAAACTATAACAATTTGACTAATGAGGGTGGGTATTGAACACAATCAGCGATATTGGTTATGAAAACAAGTTGCTAATATGTGTATATAGACCTAAAGAATAAAACTTTATTTTATCAAAAGATAATTTTTAACGTTATATTTATCACCAAACGAAAATAAATTAAAAATTTCAGACTGATAATATCAGTTCATGGGGAATTTTACATACCGCATAAAACAAGAATGACTTCTGCGTATCGCCTACCTATTTCGATTAGATAGTCATATTTACTGAAATTTATCTACGGAAAAATATTCATGGCGTACAATCTATTGATTGAAGCCATGAATCAATCGATAATTTTAATTTTTAATCACTTCGGCATAGCAAATTGGCTGACGAGGATGCGTGGAAGAAAATCTTGTTTCTGAGATGTCTTTTCACACTTAAGCTCTTCAAAACCCCATTTCCCTTCACGATTAGAGAAATACACGGTATATTTATCAGAATTGAAGCCAAAATAGTGTTCTGTCGGTTCGCTTATTACTGACGTTCCACATGTAGCTTTTTCATGCCATTCAAATTTTGTTGTAAAATCTAGGACATGTACAATTATATTCATATTCCACTGATTCATACCAAGCATCAAAAATGTGGTAACACAGAGAAAACTTAAAGCAACAGTTTTTTCAAAAAAATCGACCTTAACCGAGTTCAAAACATTTAAGGAAATACAATAGGTAACAAATTGAAAAAACATAAAGTAATACATGGAAAAAAAAGTAAGTTTCCATCCCAATTCTACAAGTGGAGACTGATCAATTTCCAAATTGCTGAGCTTTAGAAACCAACTGGCTGAAAAACTACTAAAAACCGCATATGAAAATGACGTCGCTCCCCAAATGATCCACCTAGTATTCTTTACCTTTTGATTTCCACTTTGTTCAAGATAGTAAATAGTCAATAAAAAACTAATAATTATCAAGAGAACGAATGTTAATATGAGACATTTTCCTGGCAACGCAAAACCCAGATTTGCCAAAAAAAAACCAGATGAAAATATAAACCAAGCTAAAAATGTAATAATAATCGCAATTTTTTTAAATAAGCTATTTTTATTGCAAATTATATTAAGCCTTATAGAATCACAAATCCTCCTCTTATCGAAAACTAGCGCACCGATCAACATAGCCGTCAAAATCAAAACAATCAGCCATTTTAGATGGTATGCTTTGTTAATCAAAAAACCATTCCCTACCCAAAAAAAACCGAAAAATATTTCTGATACTCTATTTTTTATTTTGTCATAATTCATAGCAGTTGGCCCATAACTGTTTAATAATATGCGAAGGCATATCGCTCAAAGATCAACCCTTTAACTAGTGAATTCTGTAGCATTTTCTTCCTAGGCTTTGTGATATTAATCGGCCTATCAATAAAAATTTGACCATAATTGAAATTCCTTATGCTGAATCATCGCGTAATTAGCTAGCACTTGGTACTGAATTTCATTGCTACGAATGATAAAAGAATATCTTTTTTACGATAAACTTTCACCATCCGCAAGGATTTAATTTTTCCGAGGTTAATTAAATGTAATTGTTAAAAATATGATAAGTACGTATGCGCGGTATCATGCATTCGTTAGCTTCTTTTCAACATTTTCTTCATAGACAAAACATTTCTTATAAAAACGATCTGAAATAATAACTTTTGAAGTGCTTTTAAGAATCTAAATAACAACAGGAAATACTACACCTGCATCGATACCAAATAACTTTGCATAATAGCGCTGCACTTGCGTCAGTGACATCCCGCCAGCCTCGTCTGTGGAAGTGAAAGGTGAAGTATCAATACGTGGAGCTATTTAGAGAATGCGACAGAAAATTCGGTCAACTTTCCCAATTATATAGCAAGAATTATACTTCTTTGTTATCTATAGAATTGCCTTGTTCTGGAATTATTTCAACCTTTCAAAACCATATAAAGCAACAAATAATTCTAAGCTAGAATTTTATTGATGTATTTATCGTAAGATATAATTCTTTAATTTTGTTTAAATGTATTTCTATATTTTTAGCTAAAATTTTAAACATATCTTTCGAACACTTAGACCTTAAATCTTTATTTTCCGGTCCTGCGAGTTGTTCGAGTTGTTTAGAAAAATCAGGATGATTGTGGATCCCGGCCATAAAATTCTCTATTTCTTTCCCAAGAAAAAGAAACTGATCATTAAGCAAAATTAGAGCCATCACCGCCTCAGACGAACCAACCTCATATAGAGGTATTCCACTCAATGCTCTAGTTATGCCAGTGATTACAGATCTATCATATACATTATACAATTCAGAATTAGGTAAATTATTTTCAAAATCCGAATTCAAAATCATTGACCTGTATATTTCTGCGCGTTGATATACTGCTTCTACAATTGCAAGTATTGACCTGCGTTTCGAATTAAGCGCTACTGTTTCTTGTCGATCGCTAATCCAAATAGCAGCAAAAATTGCCATGACGGAACCAAATGCTTGTATCCAGCTTGCCACTTCGGAACTTGAGCTAGGAACATATTTTTTTATGAATAGACAAAATATTATAAAAAACGCAATCACAATCCACAACAGAGGGTTTCTAGAAAAGAATTTTATAAGATATCTAAAAAAAATATTTTTCTTCATAATGCTCCTAAGCTTACCGATAAAATAAGTATCCAGTCGAATCACTTCAGTCAGTCCATACATGGTTAATCTAAACTCCCATATCAACTACTTTTAGTTTCACCTCTTTCCTTAAAGTTTCAAGGATAATCAGATGCTACCTACCATTCATAGGTATTTCTTAAACGCCCCCGTAACCACAGACAACACCACCCCCAACATCACCGCTGCCGGCAGCAACAGCAAATTGGGCCACACCGCCGTCGGCCAGGCCAGATAAAGCATGCAGGGACCATACATCGCGGGTTTAACGTAAAGTTTTGCATGGTGGTAGACAAAGCTGGACTCATAGCCGGCGCCATAACGGCGCAGATCCCTGCGTACCAGGCCATCCACAATGCCGGTGATGCTTACCATGATAAACAACGGGATCGACAACACTAAAATGGCCACCCGGATGGTAAATATCACCGTAACGTACACCGCCGCCTGCAGATAATCCCAGAGCGTCACCGCCAGCCATCCCCCGGCCTGATTGAGCAGTTGGTCGGCATTCACCGGACTCTGCGTCTGCCGCGCGGCGTTCAACCAACTGATAAAACCGCTGTCGACAAACAGCCATTGATAAGCCTGGCTTATCCAGCCAGTGATCACCGTGACCGGCGCCGACATCAGCAGACTACGGGTAAAACCTTGAGAAAGATAACCGCTTTCAGTCAGCATCACCTGCCGGCTGTGCTCCGCGCCTTCATGAGCCCATACAAAGGTCATGCCGACAAATTCAATCAACAAACTGACCAGCAGTGAAGCCAGCAGAATACCGATAATCTTCCACGGCAAATGCCATATCAGCGATAGAAAGAGCCCTGGTTTTTTCGGTGGCGTGGTGGGGTTTTGCCGGGGTTGAATATTTTCCTCTGCCATTTTATACGCCAGCCTCCCCTTCTAAGTAGGAAGAGGCCGCCAGCGCATCAGAGGGCAGCGCGCTGCCGGACCACCAGGTTTCCCCCGTGCGGTAATTTTGCTGCATGTACCCGGCTATCCGGCTGATGCTTTCCGGCATCAACGGGTCATTACCGCCATCCGGCAGGGGCATACGAATTTTCCACAACCGGCCGCCTTCAAGCAGGGCAAACGCCTGCCCTTTTGGCAGGTTAATGATGTCCGCTGGGGTAATCATCGGCATCCGGGCCTGGCTGACCTGATCCTGGACGTTACTGTTAAAATCGACGCCTTCGCCTGGACGGGAGATATCGGTCACGCCGGACGTCAGCGTTTTGTTGAAAACATCCACTTCCGGCAATTGATTGGTCAGCAGTTCGGCCGTGCTGTTCTCGCGCACCCGCAGCATGATGAGGGAGTTGAAATTGCCGACCACCTGGTTGGCCTTCGCGCGGCTGCCGACCCGCGCCTCGATGTCAGAAAGCGTCTGGGTATAGGCAGTGACTTGGATACCGGCACCACCGCCTTTGTTGATCAAGGGAATAAATTCATCGCCCATCAACTCATTAAATTCGTCGCAATGCAGGTTGATAGGCACCTTCTTCTGTTGGCCGCCGGTTTCATCGTTAATCCCGAACTTATAGATATGACCAGCGACTGAGACAAAGTCGGCAAACATGCTGTTACCTACGGCCGACGCCACTTCCGCATCAGACAGCGCATCGAGGCCAACGTAGACAATCCCTTTTTTCCGTATCACTTCCTGCCAGTCAAAAATGGGGCGGGCATCGTTCATGTCATTGTAATCGGGCGCCAGCAGCGCCGCTGTTTTACCGGTAGTCAGCTTTTCCAGCAACGGCAACAGCGAGGCCACTATTTTATCGAAATAGGTTCGGTCATAACGCACGGCGCTGCGAAGGCCATCCAGCACCGGGTCCCACAGTTTTTTTCCCACTTCGCTACTGAGCGCTGTCTCTATGGCCCAAACCTTTAAGGCATTAGCCTGGCCTTGCATGTTACGGGGCAAGTCTTTTTCTTTGAGCAAACCACCCGAAAGCATGTTTTCAACACTGGCCAAAAGCTCAGGCGCACGGGTCGTCAGTAAGTTCTCGACGTAGGTTTCATACAGCTCGCCGATATTGGTCACGTAACGGAGTATCAGGCTGTAGTCGGGGCGCTGGCCAAGGGCGACCAGCGCGCGGGTGATAATGTTGACAAAACGCCAGGCAAACTCGCGAAATGCCGCAGAATTGCCCTCTCCCGATAATTGACCGGCTACGCGTGAAGCCACTTCAGAAATTCGGCTGAATCGGCCAATAGCATTATAACGGGCGCTGACATCAGGCCAGCCGAGATGGAAAACATAAAACTCATTCTCACGCCCGGCCCGCCGCGCTTCGGCCCACATCCGCTTCAGCAGGTCCGCGTCGCCCTTGGGATCGAACATCACGGTCACATCTCCGCGACGGATATCCTGAGTCACCAGCAACTCCGCCAGGCGAGTTTTACCCACACGAGTCGTGCCAATCACCAGGGTATGTCCCACACGCTCACTCAGGTCATACAGGACGTCACCTTCATCCGGCTCCACGCCGTGATAGATGGGACTGCCCCCAACCGGCGGCAACGGCCGCGCCGGATTAAAAATCGTATCGGACTGCGTCAACCGGCATAACCAAGGCAACCGATATTCCCATCGCCTTTCCAGGCCGCGAGCTATCCGGTAAAGTACCGGCGGCTGAACATAGGGCTCGCTCTCCGGACGCCGGGCTTCCAAGAGGCGCTGAGTATGTTTTTGCGTCCATTGAAATCCGCGTCCCAGGAACAAATAACGATGGCTGACGGGGATCTGGCTGCTGGTCATTTCATAGCGAGGCAGTCGGCGAATATTACGGCGGTAACGTAGAATACGCAGTCCCTGGCGGGTGCGACTCAATGCCAGCATACCAAAGGCCGCCGCCGTCACCCAACTGACTGAAGGCGCCAGCGCCACTGCCCAGGGGGCGGTTAAGCAAACATACATCGCGCTCCAGGCCGTACCTGCCGTATAAAGCTCAACGGCAGGCCTCAGCAAGGATTCCATAACGTAACGATCACTCATGACCTATCCCCCGGCCATCGCCTTTTTTACCCATACTGACTAAACCAGCATGCCAGTCCGCATGGCCGGCCAAGAGCTTCAATAATCGATTACCACTCAATACTTCAACGTTAGGGCATGCCTGGAGTAACAGCCGGCTGGTCTGCATCGTGCGCCCGGTATGGATAAAAAACCCCATGCAGTTTTGCTGTCTGACCAGGTCACCAAAGTCCTGAAGATGCTGGGCTGATATGGCGCGCCCATAACGCTTCGCCTGCAACAGGTACCGCTGGCCATCAATCCATACCTGGCCATCCAAGCCGCCGTCGCCGCTGTAACGGGCATTGCGCCGGACGCGATACCCCCGGCGTTCAAAGGCCGTCAGCAGGAGTTCTTCAAATACATACGGGTTGATTTTCCTCAAGTAGATCAAGCGTTGCGCATCGCCCGCCAGTGCCGGTAACCGAGCCAGGACCCGGGCCGCCTTCGCCCGGTAGCGATGGTGACGGCGTTCACTGAAAGAGTCAGCTCCCCTGCTCAAACCGAGCAGAACCAGCACAAAAAGCAGTGCCGACACGCCGAGCAGCCAAAGGTGAGTGGTCGGCAAATTGGGGATAGTTGGGATCATTATTGAACAATCCCGCTGTCAGTCAGCAGCAAAGGGTAATGCGTCAGTTGCAGGCGGCGGGCAAGGTCGCTGCCAGACGCCGGCGCCATGGCCACATTCGGCAACAGCGCTTTCAGACGTTGCAAACCTTGCACATTCTCCACATTGACGACGAAACCCATAGCGTTCAGCCGTTGCAAGTCGCCGGCGCGTTGGATGAGCCATTGCCGCGATAGGTCATCATCACCCACAATGAAAACCGGCTGCATGCCGGGAAGCTTCAGCGATCGGGCATTGACGCGACCGGGCGTCAATTCCGGTGTTCTGACCGGTAACGCCGAAGCCACTGAGATGCTGGTAGGCGCTGATGGCGGCGACAGAGACTCCGGTGGCGTAAACTCACCGGGTTGGGCGTTGATGGCATCAAAAAAAGGCGCTGCCGATTCTCCACCGAGGTCCCCCACGACCGTCAGCGCCGCATCACTGGGGGAAACCGTCAAAAATAACGTAGTCACAAGAAAAGCGAGGCGGCAGAATTTTATGCAAGGTTTCATTTTGGCTCGATCCAAGTGAGTTGATTACTGGCAAGCATGACCGCACCAGAACGTTGGGTCTGGCGGGTGAGCGTGCCGGATTCAGAAGAAAGAGTGGCGAGATTACGGCGCACAATGGCGATATAAATAGCGGCCGCTTGCCCACCGGCCGGATGGTGATAACAGCCAGCCGCCTGTATCCAGCTGCCTGAGCTCGCCTCATAACACGATCGCAGAATGCGCGCAGCGACATGCAAATTGGCATAGGGCTCAAAAGCGGCGTAAAAAGACGGGAAAAGCTGGCCATTCCAGCCCAGGTTAACCTGAGCGATACCCACATCAATGTGCTTGAGCGGAACCTTGCGGACAAATTGCAGCAACGCTTGCCAGGCCTGTTCCCGCGTGGCGTAACGATACCCTTTTCCGGCGACGTTGAGCGTCCAGGGCCAGGGCCGAACGCCGGCCGGCAGACGTTTGGAGCTTTCGGTCAATGCCAGCGAGTACAATGACTCCGCCGGCACATTCTCCTGCGAGGCGATTTGCCGGTAGGCCGGGGGAATGACCTGCAGGGGCCCTATGGGCGCCGCCAGGGACAACTGGCTCCAGCCCAGTGCCGCCAACAGCAGAAACCCCGAGATTAGAATGCCGCGATTTGCCATCCGTTTTCTCCTTGTTGGAGGATAACCGGCATTTGCCCCTGACCATACTG
>Ga0224527_1000185_pt1 | contig 48038 bp, 47 predicted proteins | sample CBST0metaG_FD_179882 | JGI IMG/M metagenome (GOLD analysis project Ga0224527, IMG submission 179882) | Peat soil microbial communities from Stordalen Mire, Sweden - C.B.S.T0 | ecosystem: Environmental > Terrestrial > Soil > Wetlands > Peat | place: Sweden: Norrbotten County, Stordalen Mire...
AGGCGCAAGCTTTTGTTTCAAGCCCGATTCATGCATCTACTTCCGGTAAGGTCATTGAGATTGCAGAATACCCTCATCCAGTATTTGGAACCTGCATGGCTGTCGTTATTGAAAGCGATGGACAAGATGAATGGGTAGCAGGGCTGCCGCTAGCGCGTGATTGGAAAACCCTTGAGGTAACAGAAATTAAAGAAATTATTCGTCAAACAGGCATGGTGGGCATGGGGGGAGCAACTTTTCCTACTCATGTAAAAATGGCACCACCTGCCGATAAGGAAATTCATACATTTATTTTAAATGGTGCGGAATGTGAGCCTTTTCTAACAGCTGATCATCGGGTAATGCTTGAGCAGTCAGACAAAATCGTGACTGGCATGCGCATTGCGATGAAAGTATTAGGTGTGAGTAAGGGATATATAGGGATTGAAGCGAACAAACCAGATGCCATCGCTGCGTTAACAACAGCTTGTGATGGCATCAGTGGTCTTGAGGTTATAACTCTGCAAACCAAGTATCCGCAGGGTGCTGAAAAAACATTGATTAGTGTTATTTGTGGCAAGGATGTACCATCTGGCGGTTTACCGATGGATGTTGGTGTCGTGGTACAGAATGTAGGAACAGTGGTAGCCATTGCTGATGCAGTGGAAACGGGTATTCCGCTAATTGAGCGGGTAACAACCGTTACGGGTGGTGCAGTGTCTGAGCCTAAAAATATACGGTTTAGAATTGGTACTACTTTTGCAGCAGCGGTAGCATTATGTGGCGGTTTTAGCGAGAAGCCAGCTAAAGTAATCATGGGTGGTCCAATGATGGGCATGGCACAGCGAACTCTTGATGTGCCGATTATTAAAGGGACATCAGGTATTTTGGTATTAAGTGCCGCTGATGTGAATTATGGCCCCGAACGTCCTTGTATCCGCTGTGGTCGGTGTGTAGAAGCTTGTCCCATGGGACTTGTGCCTAGTATGCTGAGTATCTTATCGGAACGTGGCGCTCATGCCACTGCAAAGGCAGAATATGATTTACTGGATTGTGTGGAGTGTGGTTCGTGTGTGTATGTATGCCCAGCAAAACGCAATATGGTTCATTATATTAAGTTATCGAAAGCACAAAATGCAGCCATGGCGGCGAAAAAATAAGGAGGTGGCGGTATGAGCACAGAAACAAAAATGGACGTAGAACACTTTATAGTTTCCGCATCACCCCACATCCGGTGTGATGAATCAATTTCAAAAATTATGTGGACTGTCAATGCAGCACTTGCACCGGCAGCGCTATTTTCCGTTTACAATTTTGGCATGCCAGCACTGATTAATATGGTCATCTGCATTATTGCCGCAGTAGCCACAGAGTATTTGATTTTAAAATGGCAAAATAAGACTATGGTTATTAATGATGGTAGTGCCTTTTTAACGGGGCTACTGCTGGCAATGAATATTCCTGCGACCCTGCCGTGGTATATGCCCTTAGCAGGTGCTGTTTTTGCGATAGCCATTGCTAAACATACAATGGGTGGACTAGGGTTTAATATTTTTAATCCTGCTCTCATTGGACGTGCATTTATTCTTGCGTCTTGGCCGATTGCCATGACGACTTGGCCAGCAGCAAAAGAGATGCTGGGTAAGGTGGATGCACTGACTTCCGCTACTCCCTTAGGAATTCTTAAATTGCAAGGGTACGAAAAAGTTGTGGAGCATTTTGGCGACAAAACCATCATGTACAAGTCAATGTTTTTCGGTATGCGCGGAGGCAGTATGGGGGAAACCTCAGCAGTTCTTCTGATTTTAGGCGGTATTTACCTAATTTATCGCGGTTATATCAAATGGCAAGTGCCAGTACTTATGATTGGTACAGTAGGAGTACTGACGGCGGCATGTGGCGGCGATCCTCTTTTGCATATGATGTCTGGTGGTCTTATTTTAGGGGCTTTCTACATGGCAACAGATATGGTAACCATTCCGATTACTGTGAAGGGGCAAGTTATTTTTGCAGTCGGCGCGGGAGCTCTTACAGCGCTAATTCGTTTGAAGGGCGGCTATCCAGAGGGGGTATGTTATGCAATTTTGTTAATGAACTGCATAACGCCATTAATTGACCGCTTGATAAAACCTGTTAAATATGGTGCAAGGAGGTAATCAGCATGGCACATGAACAAAATGATAGTGTTTTCAAAATTGGCATTAACCTTACCCTTGCTTGCTTACTTTCAAGTGCAGTTATTGCAGGGACATATGCTTTCACAAAGCCAGTAGCGGATAAATCAAAAATTGAACTTGATAATAAAGCACGGCAAGGTCTAGTAAAGGATGCCCAGACTTTCGAAGCAGTGCAAGGCAAAGAAGGGTGGTTTTCTGCACTTAAGGATGGCAAAGTCATTGCTTATGTAGTGCCAGCAGAAAGTAAAGGTTATGGTGGTGCCATCGATATGTTGGCTGCCATATCAACTGAGGGCAAGGTAATTGATTACGCAATTTTAAAGTTTAATGAAACTCCAGGTCTTGGTGATAAAGCGCAAACAGCAGAATTTCGTGGCCGGTTTGCCGGAAAAACAGCAGAGGCATTAGAAGTAGTAAAAGTTCCATCGGACAGAAACATTCAAGCATTGACTGGGGCAACAATTACTTCCCGTGCTGTTACCAAAGGAATTAAGGAAGCTGTGGAACAGGTTAATGCTTTTACAGCTGACCAGAAGAAGTGAGGTGCTGAATATGAAGAAGTTATGGGAAATATTTTATAAGGGCTTATTTGATCAAAACCCCATATTTCGCCTGGCCTTAAGTTTGTGTCCGGCATTGGCGGTTACTTCTACTGTTACGAATGCATTGGCTATGGGATTGTCGGTTATGTTTGTTATAACTGCTAATAACGTAGTAGTATCAATTTTTCGTAAAGTGGTAAATCCGAAAGTACGTGTTCCGGTATATATTACATCCATTGCCACTATTGTTACGGTGGTAATCTTAACCCTGCAGGCTTACTTTCCCGATTTATATAAAGCATTATACCTTTATTTGAATCTGATTGTGGTATTTGCCATTATCCTAGCTCGCGCCGAAGTGTTTGCGGCAAAGAATGGCATTGTTCCTTCTTTTTTTGATGGACTGGGCATGGGGGCAGGTTTTGCTGGTGCCATGGTAGCCATTGGCGTGATACGTGAACTATTTGGTAATGGTACTCTCATGGGAGTCAATGTGATGGGGGCTGCTTATAATCCAGCTTTAATCATGATTTTACCACCAGGTGGATTTGTACTAATTGGGCTAATGATTGCTAGCTTTAATTTAATTGGTGAATACCAAGATAAAGCAAAAGCTAGGAAGCAAGGAGGCGTGGCATAATGGAAGAATATTTAAAATTATTTGTTGCGTCGGCAATCACCAATAACTTTGTCTTGACTCAGTTTCTAGGGTTATGTATTTTTTTCGGTGTGTCGAAAAATCTCAATGCGTCAATTGGTATGGGGATGGCTGTTACGTCAGTTATGACGCTAAGTTCCTTACTGGCTTGGGCAGTATATAATTATATTCTGCTACCACTAGGCTTACAGTCGTTGATGTTAATCTCGTTTGTATTATTAATTGCTAGTTTTGTGCAATTGTTAGAGATGATTATTAAGAAACATGCCCCAGCTCTATATAATATGTGGGGGATTTATCTGGTACTGATTGCGACGAATTGTATTGTACTTGCTGTACCTGTTACAAATGCAGAACTTCATTCTGATTTTATGACAAGTCTGGTAAGAGCAATCGGCTCGGGAGTAGGATTCTCTCTGGCTATTATCTTAATGGCTAGCCTGCGTGAGAAACTACAATATGCGGATGTACCAAAATCCTTACAAGGCTTAGGTATTTCCTTTATTTTGGCAGGAATGTTAGCATTGTCATTCTTTGGTTTTTCGGGAATGATCACGCTATAAGAAATGATAGAAGGTGATGAAAAATGAGTACACCAATATTGATATTGCTTGTGTTAACGTCCCTGGGATTATTTTTCGGTTTTGTATTGGCCTATTCCAATAAGAAATTTGGTATTGAGGTGAATCCACTGATTCACATTGTGGAGGACGTGTTGCCGAAGGGGCAGTGCGGTGCTTGTGGCTATGCTGGTTGTATGGCTTATGCGGAAGCAGTTGTGCTCAATTCAGAGGTTCCTCCTAATTTATGTTCGCCAGGTAAAGATGCCATTGCTAAGTTGGTGGCGGAATTAACCGGTAAGGCAGCAGCACCCATGCAGCCACAAATAGCACAAGTCAAGTGCGCTGGTGTTCATGATAAGGCTGTGATTGCTTACGAATATGATGGTGTGCAAGATTGTACAGCTGCTAATTTGTTATTCGGTGGTCCTAAGTCTTGTAAATATGGTTGTCTAGGTTTTGGTACCTGTGTTAAAAGTTGTCCTTTTAATGCGATGATCATGAGCGAGTCTGGTTTGCCAATTATTGATGCAGAAAAATGTACTGCTTGTGGTAAATGCGTCAGTGTATGTCCTAAACAGGTCATTCATCTTATGCCCCTTGATGCCAAAGTAAGAGTGAATTGTAGTTCAAAAGATAAAGGTGTCGTGGCAAAGAAAGCATGTAGCATTGCTTGTATCGGTTGTTCGCTTTGTATGCGCCAGTGTCCACATGGAGCCATCAAGATGGAAAATAATTTGGCGGTTGTGGATTCCAGCATTTGTGCAGAAAAATGTTCCGATGCGGTATGCTTGTCAAAATGTCCGACTAAGGCCATTCGTCCTTTTGTAACAGGCATTGTCCCTGGCACAGAAACTGCGGAAAGCATAGTCACAGCTTGTGCATCTTGTGAAAAATAAAAAAATATAATAATAAAAGCGCAGAAGGAAGAACCTTCTGCGCTTTTTTTAGTCTATCTTATTTGCATGTTGGAGAATTATGCGGTAAAATGATCTAGTCTGATAGATCAGATGGTGGGATAAGGGTGGTAAAATTAATAATAATAATTAAAAAATGGTTTTAGAAGGTTAGACTGACAAAAGTGGGGTATCAGCAAGAGTTATGCATAATACGAGACAAATGGTCTTATTGGCTCTACTCATTGCCATGGCCAGCGTATTACACGTAGTGGAATCTTGGATTCCCTTACCTTTACCAGTGCCTGGCATAAAATTGGGACTAGCTAATATTGTATCCCTGATTGTGATTATCATGTTCGGCTGGCGTGATGCTATTTATGTGGCAATTGTACGTGTTTGTTTAGCATCACTATTTGGCGGTATATTTTTGGGACCAGCTTTTGTCATGAGTGCAAGTGGTGCCATAGGAAGTACTATGGTTATGGCTTATGTTTATTATTATTGTTATCCAAAATTTTCTTTAATAGGGATCAGTATTATTGGTGCAGTCATTCACAATATCGTACAGATTGCGGTCGCAGCTATTTTAGTAAGTAGTGCTAATTTACTATGGTATCTGCCCTATCTTGTATTATTTGCACTACCCACAGGCCTAGCTACGGGAATTACTACTATTTATTTTGTAGCAAAGGTGCCAAAACAGATATATAAGTAACTTTTTTTTACAAAAGCAGGGGGGAGAAATCTTGCGAGATAGCAAAAATAAAGGATATGGCATGTTGCTATTATTTCTGATTACAGGTGCAGTTTTTGGTGGTATTTTAGGTGAACTTATTTCCCGTGTTGATACATTAGCAGGGGTGGCTCCCTATTTAATAAAAACCTTTCTGGTGTTAGATGTGCCTCCGGTAAGTATTAATCTGTATGTTGTACGATTTATGGTTGGCTTTGCCTTACAACCTAACTTGATCAGTATTTTTGGTATGATAGCAGCAATTTTGCTGTTTAGACGTGTTTAATTTGGAAGTGTAGAGGTGTTTGTTCATGGCAATTATTTTGGCGTCCAGTTCGCCACGCCGCATGGAGCTGCTTCGGCAAGTTGGCTGTGATTTTACAGTTATGGTTAGTGATGCGATTGAAGATAATAACCAAGAGTTAGCTCCACAAGAATTGGCTATGCTACATGCGAGGGAAAAAGCGATGGATGTCGTCGCTAAAGTTAGTATGGATGACGTAGTGATTGGTGCTGATACCATCGTTGTTTTAGATGGAAAAGTGTATGGCAAACCTGTGGATAGCAATGATGCAAGGCAAATGCTAATGGCATTATCAGGCAAAGAGCATCAAGTCATTACTGGTATTGCTGTTGCTCATGCCGGTAATATATGGACCGACTTTGCGATTACTATTGTAAAATTTGCTAATAGTAACGCAGAACAAATTCAAAGATACTTAGTAACTGGTGAACCAATGGGCAAAGCAGGTGCTTACGCCATTCAGGGGATCGGTGCGTTAATGGTGGAAAACATTCATGGGTGCTATAATAATGTGGTAGGATTACCGCTACGCAAATTATCAGATGTACTACAGAAAGCTGGTGTCACTTTGTTATGAATGGCAGTAAGCCACTAATGATAAAAGAACTGCCACAAGGAGAAAGGCCTCGGGAAAAAATATTAGCCCAAGGTGTTCAAACCTTGAGCAACGCGGAATTACTAGCGATTTTACTGCGGACTGGTACCAAGAATGATTCTGCGCTACGGATAGCCGAAAGGTTGTTGAAGAAATATGAAGAATTAGGAGTAGCTGGTCTTGCTAGTATTGGCCCCCAAGAATTAATAAAAATTAAGGGAATCGGTCCAGTAAAAGCAGTTACCCTTGTTTCAGCGATTGAACTTGGTAAGCGTCTTAATGGGCTGGCATCAGCTACTAAGCCAATTATTCGCGCACCTGGGGATGTCGCCGAGTTGTTAATGGCCAGATTACGCTATGAGCCACGAGAACATTTTCTCCTGGTGCTATTATCAACTAAAAACCATGTTTTGGGGACGCCGACTATTTCCATAGGTAGCCTAAATGCCTCTATTGTACATCCTCGGGAAGTATTTCGCGCCGCGATCAATCATTCAGCAGCGGCAGTGATTTTAGTTCATAATCATCCCAGTGGCGACCCTAGTCCCAGCCCCGAAGATATTGCGTTAACGCGCAAATTTGTTGATGTGGGAAAAATTATAGAAATTCATGTACTTGATCACTTAATAATTGGTGATAATAAGTATGTTAGTCTTAAAGAAAAGGGAATAATATAATACAATAAAATTTACTAAGTAACAGAAGCAATATTTACTTGCTTAATGAAAGGGGTTAATTTTAATGAAGAATTTTTTTGGATCATTTTCCCGAGATATGGGTATAGATCTTGGCACTGCCAATACATTAGTACATGTTAAGGGAAAGGGGATTGTACTGAGTGAACCATCCGTTGTTGCGATACAACGTGATACGGGCGAAGTCTTGGCAGTTGGTGAGGAAGCCAAGCAAATGATTGGTCGTACACCAGGCAATATTGTAGCAATTAGACCGCTAAAAGATGGTGTTATTGCTGATTTTGATGTGACTCAGGCCATGCTTAAATATTTTATCAGAAAGTCCATTGATACGAAATCATTTATCAGACCACGGGTTATTGTTGGCGTGCCATCTGGTGTTACTGAAGTTGAAAAGCGTGCTGTAATTGATGCAACTATTCAGGCTGGGGCACGGGAAGCGTACTTGATTGAAGAACCTATGGCGGCAGCAATTGGTGCTGGACTTCCAGTGCATGAACCAACCGGTAATATGGTTGTTGATATTGGTGGTGGTACTACTGAAGTGGCTGTTATTTCATTAGGTGGTATTGTTACTAGTCGCTCCATTCGTGTTGGTGGCGATGAAATGGATGAGTCTATTATGCAGTATATTAAACGTACGTACAATTTGATGATTGGCGAACGTACTGCTGAATTAATCAAAATGACCATTGGGGCAGCAATTGCTCCTAGAGTTGAGCAGACTATGGATATTAGAGGCCGGGATTTGGTAACGGGGTTGCCCAAGACTTTGAATATAAAGGCTAGCGAAGTGCAACAAGCCCTTAGTGAACCTATTGCCAGTATTGTTGAAGCGGTTAAAGTAACTTTGGAACGCACACCTCCAGAATTAGCCTCTGATATTATGGATAGAGGTATTGTTATGACAGGTGGTGGGTCGCTACTTACTGGTCTTGATACGTTGTTGATGAAAGAAACAGGTATGCCTGTGCATATTTCTGAAGATGCTTTGTCGTGCGTATGTATTGGTACGGGGCGTGCTTTAGACAGCATTGATTTATTGAAACGTGTGTTAATGACTACTAAAAAGTTTGGGTAAAGTATAAGCGAGAGGAGTTTAGAAAAGTGGGATTATTTCACAAAAAGACGGTCATCTTACTGATGGCTGTAGTAACCGTCTTTTTGCTGGCCAGTTCGCAAGCCCAGGGAAAATATAAATTTGCCTTTATGGAAGAGTTTGTTACCACTGTTTTGGCACCTGTTCAAAATGTTGCTTCTAATGTGGCCTTTAGTTTTCGTAAGGTAGGGTTATCTACGAGCGAATTAATGACTGCATATCGGGATAATCAAGCACTAAAGGCCGAAAATGAAGAAATACGTCAAAATACTCTAAACTTGACTGAAGTTATGGCAGAGAATGTTAGACTACGGTCCATGCTTGATTATAAGAAAGCGGCAAGTCAGTTTGACTTTGTCACTGCGACAGTGGTAGGGCGTGACCAAGGAACTTGGAACAGTACAATTATTATTAATCGTGGAACGGCTGATGGCATTGCCAAAGATATGCCCGTAGTTACCGCACAGGGATTAGTTGGTAGTGTGGTAAATGTATATAGCAATGTGGCTAAAATTCATCTTGTTCTTGATCCACGTAGCGCGGTAGGGGCGTTAGTACAAAGGCCGGAATCAAGAGTGGCAGCGATTGTGGAAGGTAGTAGTGCAACACCCATGATGCCTAAAATGGTAAATATCGCCCGTGATGCGGATATAATTAAAAGTGATAAGTTGATTACATCAGGCTTTGGTGGAATTTATCCCAAAGGAATTTTAATTGGTGAAGTGGTAGATATTGTAAATGAGGAAGGCGGTTTATTAAAATATGCTTCTATTAAGACGGCAGTGGATTTTGATAGACTAGAAGAGGTAATGGTCATTGTTCGGTCCCGAGAACCGATACCGACTTTGCCGTCTGCGGCAGTAACTCCTCCGCCGATTGATGGAAAAACAGAAATACCAGCACCACAGGGAGCAAGTCGATGAAAACCGTTATTTGGTTGGGCGTGATTATTGTAACCATTGTCATACAGTCAACCGTGTTGCCTCTTATTACCATAAAAGGTGTTTATCCAGACCTGTTGATGGTAATTGTGGTATCCTATTCTCTTTTGTCAGGCAAAGAAAAAGGTATGGGGATTGGCTTTTTTTCAGGGTTGTTACAGGATTTGGCTTTTGGCAATATCTTTGGTATTAATACGTTAGCCAAAATGGCTGTAGGTTATATTTTTGGTTTAGCTGAACGTAAAGTTTTTAAAGAAAAAGTGCTACTGCCAGTGGTTGCTACGGCAGTAGCAACCTTATTACATAGCTTGGTTGGCGCGGTCGTACTCTTTTTATTAGGGTATAAATTTGATATCGTAACGTCATTAATGAATAATGTGTTACCTCTTATGGGTTATAATGTAATGATTGCGATTCCGATACATCATGTTGTATATCGATTAACTACATTTACAGCAGAATAGGATCTATTGAAATACAAAGGTAACGTGTATGACATAATCTTTGTTAAATGTTAGATAAGGGAGGTTGTTGTCATGCTGGCTAAAAGATTAGATAATAGACTTGAAGTATTAGGAGTTATTATTATATTAGTATTTGTAACGTTAATCAGTCGATTGGGATATTTGCAGGTTATCCAGGGTCGATATTATGGACAAAAGGCTGACGGCAACCGTATTAGAATTATTCCTACCATGGCACCACGTGGTATTTTTCTTGATCGCAATGGAATTGCCTTAGTTTCAAATTTGCCGGGTTTTACGGTGGCATTACTTCCTGTGAACGGCGTGATTCCTGAGAATGTCATTGTGGAGTTAGCTGACATTTTAAAGATTAGTGTGGATGAAATAAAAACAAAGCTTAGCCAAAGCAAAGGTAAATTTGATCCAGTGCGCATCAAAAGTAACATTGGACCAGATATTGTGACTATGATTGAAGAGCGTCGCGCCGAATTACCTGGCGTGGTGATTGAAATCCAACCCATTCGTAATTATATTAATAATGAGTTAGGTGCTCATTTATTTGGTTATGTTAGTGAAATTAATGATGAGCAACTAGAAAAGGAGAAGGCCAATGGCTATAAAAGTGGCGATATTGTTGGCAAATTTGGTTTAGAAGAAGTGTATGATCGTGAATTGCGTGGTATAGATGGGGGAGATCAAGTTGAGGTTGATGTAACAGGCCGCCCAGTCAGTGTCTTGGGAAAAAAAGAAACAACGCCAGGGCAGAATCTTACATTGACCATTGACTCTCGTATCCAAAAAGCTGCAGAAGTGGCGATTGATGAGCAATTGACTTATTTGCAAACAAAAACACAATTTCGTAATGCGAAAGCAGCAGCAGCCATTGCAATGAATCCTAAGACGGGTGAAATTTTGGCCATGGTAAGCAGACCTACCTTTAATCCCAATCTATTTGCAGGGGGTATCTCTAGTAAAGATTGGAAAACTATTAATGATAACCCCAATAATCCCATGGATAATAAAGTTATTTCGGGAGAATATCCACCAGGATCAACCTTTAAAGTTGTAACAGGTACTGCAGCCTTGGAATTAGGTAAAGTAACGGCCGAAGAAAAAATCTTAGATACAGGTAAACATTGGCTGATTGATAAAGGGAATGCTGAGGGGGAGGCGTTAGGTTGGATCGATTTCAAACAAGCCTTCACCAAGTCGGATGATGTATATTTTTATGAAATGGGCAATCGGGTAGGGATTGATAATTTAGAAAAATATGCCAGAATGTTTGGTCTTGGAGCTCTTACCGGCATTAACTTGCCAGGAGAATCCGATGGATTGGTAGCCAATAAACGCTATAAGGAAAAAGTGTATGGGGAAGATTGGTATTTATCAGAAACCTTTGATGCTGCCATTGGTCAGGGCTTTCAATTAACAACACCGTTGCAAGTGGCAGTGATGCTGAGTGAAATAGCAAATGGTGGTCACCGTTATCGTCCGTACTTGGTCAGTAAGATTGCTGGTGCTAATGGGGAAGATGCTAAAACTTTTGGGCCAGAGGAACTTGGGCAGATCACAATATCAGACAAGACAATGGGAATCATACGTGAATCTTTGCGTGGTGTAGTCCTTGAGGGTGGTACTGCGGCACAAGTTTTTCAGGATTTTCCCGTAGCAATTGCTGGTAAAACAGGAACTGCTGAAAATTCTCATGGTAGTGATCATGGCTGGTTTATGGCGTATGGGCCTTATGAAGATCCACGGATTGTTGTTGTTGTTATTGTAGATCAAGGGGGCTTCGGCACAGACTCAGCTGCGCCAATTGCAAAGAAGATACTAGAAGCCGCTTTTAACATTAATCAATCGCCAGCGGAAGCTGTTAGAACCTATAAACCGCACATGGAATTGTAGAAAAAAGGCTTGGCATTGGCAAGCCTTTTTTCTAGATGTTTTTTTAAATTATTTAATTGGATTGTTGGCAGGAATAATAATAAATAACGCGAATTTTTAAATTGCAGATGCTATATCATTTATAGCTAATTTCAGGAGATGAAAATGCGACAATATGTACAATTTAAAGGTAGCAGGAATGGTTTGCAATTAGTGCTCGATGACTCAGTAGATTTTGCTATGATTTTAGAAACGTTGAAAGCTAAGCTCGAATCGACAGTTGTTTTTTTTACTAAGGGGACGATGGTGGAGGTGTCAGCTAAAGTACGTGTACTCACCCCAGATCAGCAGGAAGAACTGGCAAAGTTGCTGGCCGTTTATGGACTAGTTTTTTGTGATAATTCAAATAAGGTAGAAAATAGTAACGAAAGTAGTAAAGAAAATAGCAACGAATGTAGTGACGAAGCTGAGGAATTGCAAACACTGTTTGTTGCCAAAACCTTGCGTAGTGGGCAGGAAATTGTATACAGCGGATCGGTAGTGATCACTGGTGATGTCAATCCTGGCGCTGAAGTAATAGCAGGTGGAGATGTTATCATCCGCGGGACTTGCCGGGGTGTGGTACATGCTGGGGCTTATGGTAATAGCAAAGCCACGATTACTGCAAATCGGCTATTGGCATCACAACTTAGAATTTCCAATCTTATTGCGCGGGCACCTGATCATTTAGATAAACCAGAGCACATTGAAACAGCACGTATTCAAAATGGTCATGTAATCATTGAAAAAGTCGATATATAGCAACAGAATGATAACCGCAATCTAAGTAGATTGTACATTTTTATCAGTCTGCAGATAGGAGGGTATACATGGGAGATGTCATTGTTATAACGTCTGGAAAGGGCGGCGTGGGAAAAACCACGACGACGGCTAATTTAGGGACAGGTTTTGCGTTATTAGGAAAAAAAGTAGTATTAGTAGATGCTGATATTGGATTACGCAACTTAGATGTGGTGATGGGGCTAGAAAATCGTATTGTATATGATTTAGTGGATGTGGTAGAAGGTAACTGTAGATTGAAACAGGCCTTAATTCGTGATAAACGCTATGAATCTTTGTATCTACTACCTGCAGCGCAAACTCGTGATAAAAATGCAGTAAATCCAGAGCAAATGAAACAACTCTGTAGCGAGCTAGTGCAAGAATTTGATTTTGTTATCATTGATTGTCCAGCTGGTATCGAACAAGGCTTTAAAAATGCCATTGCTGGGGCAAACCAGGCGATTATTGTTACTACCCCTGAAGTATCAGCGGTTCGTGATGCGGATCGAATTATTGGATTGTTAGAATCAGAAGGCAAACATAACCCTAAATTGGTGATTAATCGTATCAGGCCTTCCATGGTTAAAAAAGGCGATATGATGGATATTGATGATATTATTGACATTTTGGCAATTGATTTGCTCGGCATTATACCTGAAGATGAATATATTATTATTTCCACTAACCGCGGCGAACCAGCAGTAGCAAACCCTGTGTCTGCGGCTAGTACAGCATATAAAAACATTGTACGGCGCTTGATGGGAGAAAATGTGCCACTCATGAAAATAGAATGTAATGATGGCTTTTTTGATCGGCTGAAAAAAGTTTTTAATTTTTAGGAGGAATGATGGTGCTTGATTTAATTCAACGAATATTTGGCAAAGACGCTGCCTGTTCGAAAGATGTGGCCAAAGAGCGGTTACGTCTAGTGTTGGTTCATGACCGTGTCAATACTTCGCCACAATTCATCGAAGGGTTAAAGGATGACATGATTAAGGTAATATCTAACTACATGGACATTAATGAGGAAACAATGGAAGTCCATTTTGCTCAAACTGAAAACTCAGTAGCGCTGGTGGCTAATATTCCTGTTAATCGAATGAAAAGAGGCAATATGCCCAGAGAATAAAAGATGCTAAAAGCACAGTAATGTAATACTGTGCTTTTTTACGCTAGACGAAAATGGGATATACTATTATAATAGTAGAGAAAATTTTAAATAGAGTTTTCGAATTGACTTTTGGTATGGAAGGTAAGTGTATGCATGTTAAGCCGAAGATTATTACGAAATTTAGATTTTGTGACCATTGCTATAGTTAGCTTGCTCATTGTGATTAGTTTGGTGATTATTGGCAGTGCTACGCATATTAACACGCCAAGCGATGAACGGTATTGGTTTGTTGAGCGCCAAGGGGTTTTCGCGTTGATGAATATTGTAATCGTATTTGTAATGCTTAATTTTGATTACAAAATATTAGGTAAGTTTGCGAGTACTCTATATTGGATCAACATGGCGATGCTATTGGCTGTTATGTTTGTAGGCCAATCCGCTTTAGGGGCACAGCGCTGGATACAGTTAGGGCCGATTAGCTTACAACCATCGGAATTTTCAAAGTTAATTATGATTATTTCCTTAGCCGACATGCTTGATAAGAAGAAGGGGAAACTTTATTCTTTCAAAGATCTGATCCCCATTTTCCTGTATGTTGCCGTGCCGTTTTTGCTGGTATTAAAGCAGCCTGACCTTGGAACTGCATTAGTATTTATGGCAATCCTATTTGGTATGATTTTTGTAGCTGGTATCAGAACGAAACATTTGATGATGATTTTTGGGGCTGCGTTAGCTTTTATGCCGATATTTTGGCATTTTCTAAAGGATTATCAAAAGAAGCGCCTTACCGTATTTATTGATCCTAATGTTGATCCGTTAGGTTCTGGTTACCACATTATTCAATCAAAAATTGCCATTGGCTCAGGGATGTTATTTGGCAAAGGATTATTTGCTGGCACACAGAGTCAACTGAATTTTCTACCAGAAAATCATACTGACTTTATTTTTGCGGTTATTGGTGAAGAACTTGGTTTTGTCGGTGCCCTCTTTATTTTGATGCTGTATTTTATTTTGCTGTACCGAGGCATTAAAATTGCTGGGTTAGCCCGTGATAATTTCGGGACGTTACTCGCCACAGGTATTACTTCTATGCTGGCATTCCATTTGTTGGTTAATGTAGGGATGACTGCTGGTATTATGCCAGTTACAGGCATTCCATTACCGCTGATGAGCTATGGTGTTAGTGCTCTTACTACCAATATGGTGAGTGTTGGTATCTTGCTCAATATATATATGCGTAGGCAGAAAATAATGTTTTAAGGCATCTTTTTTTGAAGGTGCCTAAATAAGGGGATGCACAAAAAAGTGCATCCCCTTATTACTTATATACAGCACGCTACTTTGCATATATTTCCTTACTCTTAGCATATATATCATATAGTAGTATGTACGGAGAGGGGGTGTCTTATGGCAAAGAATACATGGCAAAACAACAGGTGGGGAGAGCAACGGGGAGAAGAGTATTCTTGGCAGGATAATGATGGTAAACATGATTATGGCTGGTTGAAAAAAATTATCGTAGCCGCCGCGATTTTTACTCTTGTGTATTGTGCACATATATCGGATACAACAGTTGGCAAAATAGTTGATGATGAAATTCGCTATTCATTATCTTTTCAAACAGACTTTAATTATGTTATGGAACAGATGATAAGTCATGCTCCGGCGAACCTTGATTTATCAATGTTGAAAAAAGTGCAGATGGCAGTATCAAAACCTGCTGATCCCTTACTGTATATGACCAAACCAGTAAGTGGTAAAATCATATCCCCCTTTGGTTTGCGCGTTAATCCTGTATCTAAACAAGAGAGCATGCATGAGGGTATTGATATAGAGGCAGCCCTTGGCACCAATATCAGAGCTACTGCTCCAGGGAAGGTGAAGACGATTACAGAGAGTGCCCAGTATGGTAAAACATTAATTTTAGAACATAGTCAGGATGTAGATACGGTATACGGAAATTTAGGGGAAATATTGGTTGGGCAGGATGACTTAATCAGCCAAGGACAGGTGATTGCTAAAGTAGGTAAGACCGGTATGGTTGGTAGTCCGCTACTTTATTTTGAAGTAAGGGAAAAAGGGAAGGCGATTGATCCAGCGCCAAGGCTGAAGGGGGATTTTCCCACTGGAGAGGGGAAGTGATGTTTTGCAGGTTGGTAAAATAGCTGGTGTGAAGATTGTACTCAATCCTTGGTTTATCGCATTACTACTATTATTTGCTCTGGCGGATATGGGTGGCAAGGTATTATTAGTATTTAGTGCAGTGCTATTACACGAATTAGCCCATGCTCAGGTAGCAATTCATTTCGGTTTTTCCGTGGCTCAAGTGGAACTATTGCCCTTTGGCGGGGTGGCGCGTATCGAAGGAATGGGCATCGTTGGTTCTAAACAAGAAATAATGATAGCAGTCGCCGGACCAGTGGCAAGCTTGGTTTTGGCGGCGACTTCTTATGTTGGTGTGCTATATGGAGGAATGTGGAGTGATGTATGGGAGTTTTATTATAAAACCAACATGATGCTGGCAGTTTTTAATTTGCTACCAGGTTTGCCACTGGATGGTGGACGTATGCTACGGGCATGGTTATCCTTATATATGGAGTATGGGAAGGCAACCGTGATTGCCGCTAGTATTAGCCAATGGATCAGTATTTTTTTGGTGCTGTTTGTAGTTTATGAGTATTTATCGAACAGTACCGTTAATTTAACTTTTTTGGTTGCAGCTCTATTTTTACATACAACATCAAATAGTGAAATTAAAGTGGCGGGATTTCGCACCTTGCGGGTTTTGTCCCAAAAAAAAGGAGAGTTAGTTGCCAGAGGAGTGATGACCACCACCTACTTTACCGTGGTGAATCATGTACTCTTGAAAGATCTCATAAAGCGCTTTACGGCTGACCAGTATTATGTAGTACGGGTTGTCGATACGGAATGTATATTAGGTGGCACACTAACGGAAACAGAAATCTGGGAAAAGCTAACCAGTAAAGGTCTTTATGCCAAAATAGGGGAAGTTATATAAAAAAATGGCAGGATTTTTCCTGATAATGTAGAACACTAGGTAAAATGTGCGACTAAGTGTTTGATATTTTTGGGCACTATATAGATAGGGCAGTAAACAAGCTATAGTTGATCATGGAGATGCTGCTCTCCCTATGAATGCGAAATATAAAGTATTTTTTGAAGCAAAAATTTGGAGGTTATTTTTATTTATGATTACATTAGATCCTGCCATTTTAAACAGGGTTCTTAAACCTGCTCGGTATACTGGTAATGAATTAAATAGTGTAAAAAAAGACCATGCTACAGTGGACGTGACGGTAGCGTTAGCCCTGCCTGATGTTTATGAGGTGGGAATGTCCAATCTAGGGCTTAAAATTTTGTATCAAATATTAAATAACCGGCCAGATACAGCTGCCGAACGTGTATATGCACCTTGGGTAGACATGGAAGCTGAGATGCGGGCTCACCAGATCCCTCTTTTTACATTGGAAAGTTTAAAACCGGTGCGTGAATTTGATGTTGTCGGTTTTTCCCTACAGTATGAAATGAGTTATAGTAATGTCCTAAATATGCTGGACTTAGCAGGTATTCCCGTACTTACAGCAGAACGCACTGAGCAAGACCCCCTCATTGTTGGAGGTGGGCCATGTACTTTTAATGCGGAACCGGCTGCTAACTTCTTCGATTGCTTTATTTTAGGTGAAGGGGAAGAAATCATTGAAGATATGGTGGGAGTGGTCGCTAGCTGGAAGCAATCAGGCAAGGTAGATGGCAGAGTAGGCCTCTTAAAAAAATTAGCACAAATTGAAGGCATGTATGTACCTTCTTTGTATGACGTGACCTATCATGCCGATGGTACAGTAGCTCAAGTTGTGCCAAACTGCACAGAGGCGAGCAAGGTTGTGCGAAAGCGCGTAGTGAAAGACTTAAATAAAGTAGAATATGCCACTAGACCCGTTGTACCTTATTTGGATATTGTACATGATCGTATTATGTTAGAATTATTCCGTGGCTGCACACGAGGCTGTCGTTTTTGTCAGGCAGGGGTTCTATATCGCCCAGTACGGGAACGCACGACAGAGACCCTGTTAAAGCTTGCTCACGAATTAGTAGATAGTACAGGCTATAGTGAAATTTCTCTGACTTCATTAAGTTCGGCAGATTACTCTTGTTTACCAGAAGTTGTGCAGTCTCTAATTGACGAATTAAAAAATAAAGGTGTTAGTATCTCTTTGCCATCCTTGCGAATTGATAGCTTTTCTGTTGAACTGGCGCAAAAGTTACAACAGGTGCGTAAAAGTGGCTTGACCTTTGCGCCTGAGGCAGGCACGCAACGGCTACGCGATGTAATAAACAAAGGGGTAACAGAAAAGAACCTGGAGGATTCCGTGCGCGCCGCCTTCCAGGCTGGCTGGTCATCGGTAAAATTATACTTTATGATGGGGTTGCCTTCTGAGACCGATGAGGATGTTCTTGGTATTGCAGATTTAGCGTATCGAGTGCTAGACATTTACAAGGAAGTAAAAGGGCGCAGAGGTGCCAAAGTTACTATTAGTGTTGCTTGTTTCGTACCGAAGCCACATACTCCTTTCCAATGGTATGGACAAAATATGTCGGATGAATTTGAACGTAAGCAACGATTATTAAGAGCGAAGCTAGGTGATCGAAATATTAGCTTTAATTGGCATGATGCTCGTACTAGCTTTTTAGAGGGGGCGTTTGCCCGTGGGGATAGACGGTTAGGACAAGTATTGCTTACTGCTTGGAAAAATGGCGCGCGCTTTGATGGTTGGTCAGAGTATTTTAAATATAATGTGTGGATTGAGGCTTTTGCTGCGGCTAACATTGACCCTCATTTTTATGCGACTAGGGAGCGTAATGAGGATGAAGTGATGCCATGGGATCACTTATCATCAGGGGCAACCAAAGAATTTTTAGCACGAGAATATAAAAATGCTCTGGGCGAAACATTGACCACTGACTGTCGTCGGGGACAATGCACTGCTTGTGGTGTATGCCCAGAACTAGATGTGAAGGTAATTGATTGGGGGAATCAGGCATAATGGCAAAGTTGCGTTTTGAAATTACTAAAGGGGAAGAAATTCGTTATATTTCCCATCTAGATTATGCCAGTGCCATTGAACGGGCAATTATTCGGGCAAAATTATCAGCGGCCTATTCGGAAGGCTTTAATCCTCACATGAAGATTTCTTTTGCCTCTGCTTTAGCGGTGGGGGTAACCAGTCAGGCAGAATATATGGATCTGGAACTACTAGAAGAAATTGAGTTACCGCAAGTGGTAAAAAGGTTAGTAGGCACATTGCCACCAGGAATCCAGGTAAAAAAAGCAAAATATGTAACAGGGAAAGCACCAGCCTTAATGGCCATTGTTAATTTGGCAACCTATGATGTGATTGTGCCCTTTGCTGGCGCAGCTGAATTTGATGCAGTTGCAGAAAGTATTCGCCAATTTAATGAGGCGGGGGAAGTTTTATTTGTAAGGCATACCCCGAAAGGGCGTAAGGAAATTGAGGTTAAACAATATATGGCAAAACCGGTTGTGGCCAATGTTAAGGAGCAAGCGGTACATATGCAAATCGAGATTAAGATTACAGCTGGTGGTAGTATCAAGCCAGGCGAGATTTTAGAAGTCTTGGTGAACATGTTTGGTTTAAAGGTGGAGCGCGATAGTGCGCTGATTAATCGTACGGGGCTATATGTTACGGATGCCAAAAATCAGGTAGCGCCGATTGACATGTAGCACCGTAGGCACCTTCAAAAAAATAACTAGTCAGATTCTGCTCTATTTTGCGCTATGCTTCATCACCACAAGCCTTGCATAGTCCACTATGCGCGGCTTATGGTTCTTCGCCTAGCACAAAATATCCTCAGAATCTTTGACTACTTATTTTCTTTCAGATGCCTTACTGTCATAAGTAAACAGAAAGGAGGGAACACCATGGCTAAGACCATCGTGGTTAATGTGACGCCTGAAGAGAGTAGAATGGCGATTTTTGAAGATAAAGAATTGATTGAAATTGCTGTAGAACGGACCAAAAGTGGTCATCATGTGGGTAATATTTACAAAGGAAAAACTAAAAATGTATTACCGGGCATGCAAGCTGCCTTTATTGACATCGGTAAGGCCAAAAATGCATTTTTATATATTGGTGATGCACTGCCCCCAAATGCTACTTCTAAAAATGTGGATCATGTTTTGACCGTAGGGAAAGAAGTGATGATCCAAATTATAAAGGATGCTCTTGGTACTAAGGGACCGCGAGCGACTACAAATTTAACGTTACCGGGACGGTATGTCGTATTCATGCCGACCGTTGATTATATTGCGATTTCACGGCGCATTGCCAGTGAAGAAGAACGCGGACGGTTAAAAGCGCTGGTTGAAAAAGTCAGACCAGCTGGTATGGGAATTATAGTAAGGACCATGGCAGAAGGCAAAAGTGAAGAAGATTTGCATAAAGATATTGATTATCTTTATAATTTATGGAATGCAATCAGTGCGCGGGCCAAGCGGGCTGTTGCTCCGTTACTACTCTACAGGGATGTAGACCTTATTATCCGCATTGTACGTGATTATTTATCGGCAGATGTGGAAACATTTCTCATGGATAATCGGGAAGCCTATGGACGAGTTTGCGAGTTATTAAAGTATACATCTCCGGAATTAGTGAGCAAGGTTGCTTTGTATGAGGGGAAAGAGGATATTTTTTCTCATTACGGATTGGATGCCGAGCTAGAAAAAGTGGGACAACGTTGCGTGTGGCTAAAATGTGGTGGTTACATTGTAATTGATAAAACAGAAGCCTTAACGGTCATTGATGTGAATACGGGCAAATTTGTTGGCTCCACCAAGCTTGCCGATACCGTGTTTCAAACCAATCTAGAAGCAGCGACCGAAATCACCCGGCAACTACGGCTACGTGATATTGGTGGCATCATTATTGTTGATTTTATTGATATGGATCGGGATGAGGATAAAAAAGCGGTCATTGAGGCTTTGGAAGAAAATTTTAAACGGGATCGTACCAAGACCAATGTATTAGGTTTTACAGAACTGGGACTGGTGGAGATTACGCGCAAAAAATCCCGCCAAAACTTAGAAGGCATGCTATATAGTGAGTGCCCATGCTGTGCTGGTCGTGGGCGGGTACAGTCCCCTGAGACCGTGGTTATTAATATCTGGCGCCGAATGCGTACTATTATGGAAGGGCCAAGACGGCAAGGGGGAATTGTGATTGAAGTCCATCCTCTTGTTGCGGAAACAATCAATAGTCAAGGGGATCTGCAACGTATGGAACAGGAATTGGCTTGTTCCATACGAATAGAGCCAGTAGCTGCGATGCACCCAGAAGTATTTTCTATTTTATGTGAAAATGAGTAAGGGTTCTGGCAGGAAAGCCCTTGTCATTGTATGTAAAATTAATTGACAAAATTTTATCCATATGCTATCATCACATAATGTAGGTGTGATGCTTACGTCCCAAACCGCACGAAGAGGTTGTTATTAAATCGCGTAAGCGATACCGTATTCGGCGAGTATAATCTAAGGGAGGTGTAATGTAATAATGTACGCTATTATTGAAACTGGTGGTAAACAATACCGTGTTTCCGAGGGTGAATTTATTTTTGTTGAGAAACTTGAAGCTGGCGAAGAAGAAATGGTGGAATTTGGCCGTGTACTTACTGTAGTAACAGAAGGTGATGTAGTCATTGGTAAACCTGTAATCGTTGGTGCAAAAGTAACTGGTAAAGTAGTTTCCCAAGGCAAAGGTAAGAAGATTTTTGTTTTCAAATACAAAGCAAAATCTAACTATCGTAGACGTCAAGGTCATCGTCAACCGTATACGAAAGTTCTTATCGAAAAGATCGAAGCATAGGCATGATCAAAATAGAGATTGTTCGCAATTCAGACCAAGCTATGATTGGATTTAGTGTGACTGGACATGCCAATACTGCCCCTCACGGACAGGATATTGTATGTGCAGGGATATCAGCTTTAACTCAGACAGCAGTTTTGGGATTGGATCGACAGTTGAAAAAAAAAATTCAGCTTAAGATTACCAGCGGTAATCTTAAGATGGATTTGTTGGATAATCCGGATGCATTAACGAATGCAGTTCTGGAAACCATGTTAATTGGTTTAACAGAGATTGGGAACATAAATCCCCAAAGTGTTCGTATTTTAGAACGCAGGAGGTGAATTACAGATGTTTAATTTTAATTTGCAATTATTTGCCCATAAAAAAGGCGTAGGTAGTACTCGTAATGGTCGTGACAGTGAATCAAAACGCCTTGGCGTTAAACGGCACGCTGGCCAAGTAGTAACTGCTGGTAGCATTTTAGTTCGTCAGAGAGGTACTCATTTCCATACTGGTCAGAACGTTGGTATTGGTAGTGATGATACTTTGTATGCAAAAATTGCTGGTCGTGTAGCCTTTGAACGTAAAGGTCGCAGTGATCGTCAAGTAAGTGTATACCCAATTGAAGAAACTACCGAAGCTATCTAAGATAGACGCCTGCGGCTAACTCAGCCGCAGGTATTGTTTTTTTATGGAATTTTTAAGCAAACTACTTAGTAATTGTAAGTTGTCTTTATCCATTTCAAAATAGTTAGTTGCAAGAATCCAACGAGTTGAATAAAAAACCTATAAAAGCTCATAAAATTATTGTATAATAGTAAAAAATGTAGTATTGGTTCAATAGGGAAGGAATGATTATAAGATGGAAAATCATGAAGTGAGCACAGAAAGTGTCGAGCTATTGAGAATACAGCGCCATGATTTTATCAATCATTTGCAGGTTATTCATGCATTACTGCAGCTAGGGCGCGCAGAAAAGGCCTTGACATATATTGAAGAATTGGCGAAAGGCTCGAGCTTGATTTCCAACACGCTGAAGATATATGCAGAACAGCGCGATAGCCAAAAGAAGGCTTAGCAGGATTGATTGCTAAAGTAACTGTTTTGAAGTGGACAAAGGTTTGCAGTTGGTTGTGTAAAAAAAGCGATAATTACATATATTACTGATGATATATATAATGCAGGCAACAAATTATTTTTTTATAAGTCAATCTAATATGATAGTAACTGTTAGGTACTGGTAACCTAGGTTTTTATTATCATACAAGATTGACTTATATACGGTGAAAATCGTGAATGTATTATATAATACATATTTTACAGGGTGATATAACCTAAAGGGGTTTTACAAATGTTTATTGATAGAGCAAGAATACAAGTCGTATCAGGCAATGGCGGTAATGGTATGTCTAGTTGGCGCCGGGAAAAATTTGTACCGCGTGGTGGTCCAAGTGGTGGTGATGGTGGTCGCGGTGGTGACGTAATATTAATTGTTGATGCCAATACCAATACATTAATTGATTTTCGTTTTAAGCGTAAATTTGCTGCCAAGAATGGTGTAAATGGACAGACCAAGAATATGCATGGACAGCATGCGGAGTCAACCTATATTAAAGTTCCTGCTGGGACGTTAGTCAAAGAGGACGAAACGGGAGAAATTGTAGCCGATCTTACAAAAGTTGGCCAACAGGCAGTGCTCGTTAAGGGTGGTCGTGGCGGTCGTGGTAATGCGCGATTTGTTAATAGTGTGAATCGTGCTCCTACTTTTGCGGAGAATGGCGCGCCTGGCGAGGAACGTACCGTGCGCCTCGAACTTAAGTTACTAGCAGATGTTGGCTTAGTCGGCTATCCAAGTGTTGGAAAGTCCAGTATTATTTCTTGTGTGTCAGCAGCCAAACCAGAAATCGCTGCTTATCACTTTACTACCATCACCCCTGTACTGGGAGTGGTTAGTATTGATGAAGGCCATAGCTTTGTCGTGGCTGATATTCCAGGCCTCATTGAGGGCGCTCATGAAGGTGTGGGCCTAGGGCATGATTTCTTACGTCATATTGAACGTACGAAAATCATTATCCATGTACTGGATGTATCGGGACTAGAAGGTCGCGACCCCATTGAGGATTTCAATAAAATTAATCATGAATTAAAGCTATATAATGAAAAATTAGCACTGCGTCCACAAATCATTGTTGCTAATAAAATGGACTTGCTGGAGTCTCAAGAAAATTTACCAAGGGTTGCTGAATATATGCAGAAACTCGGATATGAAATTTATCCAGTATCTGCAGCTACGGGTGAAGGTTTATCAGAGCTGATGCAAGTGGCATCTAAGATGTTACTTGCCCATGTGGAAGCGCCGGAAGAAACCGATGATACCATTGTGTATGAAGCTAAGCCGGCAGTAGAATTTACGGTTGGTCGTGATGTTGATGGCGCCTTTATCGTTCGTGGTAAGGGAATTGAAAAATTAGTCGCCATGACTAATTTTGATAATGAAGAAGGCACACGTCGCTTCCAACAAGTATTTCGGCGTCGCGGCATAGAAGATGAACTCAAAAAACAAGGCATCAAAGAAGGCGAGACCGTACGCATTGGTGATATGGAATTTGAATTTAGATTATAGAGGGGAAATACATAAGTGGAAGAAATAATTACGTTAACAGGAAAACAAAAAAGTTATTTGCGCTCACTGGGTAGTACGATGAACCCTGTTGTGCAAATAGGTAAAACAGGTGTTTCAGATACTTTACTGGAAAGCACAATACAAAATCTCGTTGCTCGCGAGCTGATTAAGGTAAAAGTCCTGCAGAATTGTAGTGAAGAGCCTAAAGTAGCACTTGCGGAACTAGCAGCAGCATCTGATGCGCAACTGGTGCAAGTCATTGGACGCAATGGACTGTTATATAAGCGCAATCGGGATCCAGAGAAAACTAAAAAAATAGAATTACCTTAAGATAAAGAGGCTGTTAAAAATTTCCGTGTAAATGGAAATTTGGAAACAGCCTCTCATATTATAAATGGTGGTGGAAAAAAATGTTTACCAGAGAGAACTTGGCACAAGTAAAGCGTGTGGTAGTCAAGGTAGGAACAAGTACACTAACTCATAGTACAGGAAAACTAAATGTACAGCGCATGGAGAAATTAGTACAGGAACTAGCGGCACTTAGGGATCAGGGGAAAGAAGTGATCCTTGTTACCTCCGGTGCCGTTGGCGCTGGTATGGAGATGTTAGGGTTAACCGAAAAACCGAAAACCATTCCTGAAAAACAGGCTGCTGCTGCTGTTGGCCAAGGGATACTCATGCATACCTATGAGAAGCTTTTTAGCCAGTATGGGCAGATTGTAGGGCAGGTACTGCTCACCAGAGAAGATTCTGTAAAACGCACTCGCTATACCAATTCTCGTAATACCCTACTAACGCTACTAAAAATGGGTGTCATCCCGATTATCAATGAAAATGATGCAGTTGCCATTGATGAACTTAAGATTGGTGATAATGACACACTATCAGCCATGGTTGCCAGTATTGTAGATGCTGATGTGTTGATTATTCTATCAGATGTTGAGGGCGTATATACCGACAATCCTCAGTCCAATCCTGACGCGCAGCTTATCGATGAAATTGCTGACATTACGCCAGAGCTAGAAGCCTTGGCAGGGGGAGCAGGTTCCCAGCGCGGCACAGGTGGTATGTATACTAAAATACAGGCGGGGAAAATCGCGGTAAACTCCGGCGTAGCCATGGTCATTGCCTCAGGTTTGCGCGATGGTGTGCTTGGCCATGTCTTGGAAGGCGTGCCAGTGGGGACGATCTTCTTGTCAAAGGAAAACCGTTTACAAGTACGCAAACGGTGGTTGGCCTTTGGTGCGCGTACCCATGGCGTAGTTGCCATTGACCAAGGGTGTGAGGAAGCCATCCTGTCAGGGGGATCCAGTCTGCTAGCCACTGGTATTACAGCCGTAATGGGAGATTTTAAGCAGGGTAATACCATTAGCATTGTTACTCAAGAGGGGCGAGAAATTGCCCGTGGCATCGCGAATTATAATGGGGAAGATGCACGGAAGATTATCGGCGTCCATACCAATCAACTGGCAGAAATCTTAGGCTCAAAGCCATATGATGAAGTCATTCACCGAGATAATATGGTTTTGCTCGTATAAAATAATAACAAGTGCCTTAGAGGCTTATCGGTACTGAATTCTTTAACTAGGATTCAGTATTTTTTTGCCAATTTATAATATATAGGTTGCATTAAAGAATTAACATCTATATTGCTGATCTTCCATTCCTGACGATTGCCATGTAGAATATTTTATGCAACGTATATAGTAGCAATTTTATTTCACTTTTGCTTCTATTACGATGATTTTTCCTCTGCTGGTTGGAGTTTACTATTAAAATTACGAAATGCAATTTTACAGCCAATGGCAAAGATGCATAAACATAAGGTTGTTACTGCTAACATGGTCTTGACACCATCCAGATCATAGACCCAGCCGAAGAATGCGGGGCCAATGCCATTGCCAAAAAATAAAAAGAAAGCGAAGAGTGACATGCAAGTACCACGAGCGGTTGGAAATAATTCAGTGGCATAGGTTTGTAGCGTGGAATGAACAATGATAAAGCCCAAGCCTAGGAGCATAAAGCCAAGCAACAGTGTTACCCAGTGTGTGATCAACCAAATCAAGGCAAAGGCTAAGGCCATGATTGATACTCCTAGAAAAGGCATTTGTGCCTGACCAACCTTTTTCAAAATTCTAGGAATAAGACGACTGCCGATAAAGGCAGCGGCGCTAAAAGTTGCCGTAAACAAACCAACAAGATAAAAATCAAGTCCTAGAGATAGATTGGCGTAAACGCCCAGATAGGTAAAACCACCGTAAAAGATTGCCCCTTCTAACCATACACATAGATATACAATTTGTGAACGTTGATTAGAAAAAATCCTTTTATAGCGCTCCATTAAGGGAAGTTCATTTCTGGTAACGGAAGTCTCTGTGTGGGACTGCTGTTTCATAAGTAGAAAAATAGCGGGTATTCCAGCCAACCCTACTAAAATAAATAGAATTTTCCAAGTGAAAAACTGAGCGAGTAGAGCACCGATTACAATGCCCAATGTTTGCCCAGACATGCAGAAAGACATAAAAAAGGAAATGGCCCCTTGGCGTTTATCCAAGGGAAAATGATCGCCGATTTGAGCCAAGGAGATGGGGATAATTCCCGCTGCAAAAGCACCGGTAATGACTCGTAATGCAATTAGCCAGGTAAAATTATCTGTAAATCCACAAGCAATTGTCCCCATAGAAAACAAAGAGAGGGCAATTAAAGTAACGCGGGTTTTTCCAATTCGATCTGCAACTGGCCCATAAAATAGCTGGAAGAATCCGTAGGGCAGTGAATAAGCAGAAATCAGCAATCCTGCCTGTGATTCCCGTATCGCCAAATCATTAGCGATAGCTGGTAAAATAGGGGCCACCGCACGATTATCAGCGTTGACTAAAAAACCAGCAATACCAAGTGCCCATAAAAGAGCTACTGTATTACCTGTATTTTGCGTAGAAGTAGTGTTCATGGTGTCCTCCAACAAAAAAAGTATGTTTTGTAAATCAAGATTCCATGTGAATCATTGATTTTCGTCAATTTATTGCGTTTTATAACATGCTGCGCAATTCATAAAACATTTTACCATTATAACCACCTCATTTCTAGCAAAAGTCACACAATTTGCTAATGTATTGCTATTGTATCCTATTGTTAGAGGGCAAGGAAATAAATAATAACAAATAAGGAACGGGTTTGCCAACTTTCGCGGGTTTTTTATTTTATGGGGATTTAGTAGACTTCTGGGTGTTCCGCTAAAAATGAAATAAATTATTATTTTGTTACAAATTCTAGTTAAAATAGATAAAATTGCTAATTTGTTAACAGGATTTTATGCTTTTTTAGTTAATAGTTACAATATATACTGGTTATTCATCTAAATCTTTGGAAGAATCTCTTTGTATTTACAACTATACAGAACATAATGGAAGTGATATTGCAAACCGTTTATCAGAATGAAGAGTCTGATATTCTAAATATATGATTTGGAGGGACGTACAAGATGCTAAATACTTTTTCTGGTGTAGCCATATGTGGTGGATACTTTAAAGATTGGCGGAGGCGGATTGTCAAGCTAAGCGCAACACCTCACCCGAAGTTAGTTAGCATTCATATTTACAGCAATGGCGGTGGCGATGGCGGCACCGATACCGGAACCATCTTTAGTTAAGGTTGTGGTTGCCGTTGCTTGATTACCATCCAGTGCTTGATCTAAGGCAATTTGCATCTGGGTAGCATAGCCAGGCATCTTTTCATAGAGGGAGCCATCAATGGCAATGTTATGTTGATGTTGAAGGTTGGGATCAATATGTTTGATAATGCCTAAGTAGGTCGCTGCTACCAGGCGGGCAGAACGGGTACATACAAGATTGGCAATGGTTTTTAGGGCAGCACGATCTTGGAGGTAGGAATTGGTGATCTGTAGGCTACTAGCGAGCCAACTAGCGATACGGGAAAGATCGGGAGTATCGTCTTCTTGCAAGAGTGAGATATGGAGACCACTTAACAGATAAGGCGTGTTTAATATCTCTTTACCAGAACTCGCAACCAGTAAGTCAGCATCAAACAAACTACAGGCAATAATGCGTACGACTTCGCCAACATAATGGCAGGAAACCATCTTTTCTAACAGCTGGGCACCTGGTTTGTCACTGTTAGCATCCAGTTGTAAATCATAACTAGTTAGGGGTAACTGATCAAAATTTCAGGATTCCAAGTTGATGATCATTGGGCCATTGGTTAAAGGTGAGCAGGGTTCAAGGTAGGCTGTATTGTGGCCGGTGCCGCAGATCGAACCAATATCTGTATGATGATCAGTATAAGCGGCTGCTAGTAAGGTACCGACCGTATCATTGATAATCGATTGGGGCATAACATTGGCAAGCTGTTGTCTTGCTAAGCCGTCATTGAGTAGTTGGGTAATGTCATTTCCTTCTACATTTTTGGTTTCAATTTCTTTGGTCCAGTGGATGAGTGTGCCTGTATTTAAGGCTGTTTGATGAGTAGGAAAAGAAAAGGTATGGCCTAAAGGATATTTCTGGCCTGGTTTGACGAGGGTAGCAATTTGTGAAGCAATAAAATCAAATAATTCACAGGCTGTTGATTGGTTAGAAATGTAGTTGTAATGACAATTATCATCTTTGAGACGGCCACCAGCGCGAGCCTGAACGGTGAAATTTCCTTGGCCGAGTAGTTCGGTTAACAGTATCCGAACGTTAGTACCACAAAAGTCCAAAGCTAAAAAAGTACCCCTTTCATTTCCAGAAGGTCTTTCTAAATAGGATGGTAGCATTTTTAGTGAACTAGGCCTTCCCGCTAACCCATCTAGCATGGCTTGGCGAAAGTGATCTGCGATGGTATTGATTTGCTCAGGCATAATGTGGAGTTGTGTTGTTAGCAATTGGGTTTTACTAATAAAATGATTCATAGTGAAACCTCCATTATGTATTGATTGCAATCATCAATTGCTTGTTGGTGTAACACTGAATAATTGTACCTTTAGAAAATAAGGCAGCCTGTTCTCAAAATATTTTTAAATTTCAAGAAAGGAGATACTCGTGAATAACTCATTGTAGTGTCAGGGAGGAAAATAAGAATCTAAATGTTAATTCTTTAACGCAACCTATATAGAAACATGGGGGGAGATTTGAAGAGCGTCACCAGCGCATCAATATCTATTGTGTACTTTGCAAAGTTTTCAAAAGGTTTGATAGAATGCGGCAATTTAGTACCGTCAGCATGACAAAGTTACAAGCTAGCTTGAGCAAAAATTGGTCTATCAGAGAGGATATCACAGCGATGGTGTATAAGGAAGCTACGACAGAGGTAATTGAATAAATTAAGAAAAAGTTAAGAGAAATAGGGTGTTATCTTTAGGATACAATTATTTATACATTTACTGTGGTTTTCAGTTTGCTAGCAATTTGAACAATGGTTTTAACTATAGCAATATTTTGGGAGGTACTGTGTAATTGTTCCCCTGTGATTCCTATTAATCCTTTGGTAGAGCTGCTACTTTCAACCATTTTGTTTTTTACAGTACTTACAGAATCTAATATTTCATAACCAGTTGAAGCAAGTTCAGAAGCATTTGCTGCTACTTGGTGTATTTGTCCTCTAAGTTGTTCTACCAAAGACGATATATGCTTAAAGGAGTCACCTGAACTTATAATGGCTTCATTGCCCCGTTCTACTTCTGTAGCAGCTTGGAGCATCAACTGAATCGTCTCTGCTGTTTTTGATTGAATTTTACTCACAATCAAAGTTATCTTCTGGGCAGCAGAATGTGATTGTTCGGCCAACTTACGTACTTCTTCTGCAACCACTGCAAAGCCTCGTCCGTGTTCACCTGCGCGGGCTGCTTCTATGGCTGCATTCAGTGCTAATAGATTTGTTTGTCTAGAGATTGCAGTAATGACTTCGACAATCTCACCAATTTGTTCTGAATTATTCCCTAATTCTTGTACCGTTTTAGCAGATTGTTTCACTGAGTTATTGATTACCGCCATTTGCTGGGTAGCTGATAGTATTGATTGATTCCCAGCTAAAGCACTTGACATTGTTACTTCGAATTTTTCTGAGGCTTCTGCCATAGCAACAAATATATTATCAATGATTTCTACCATTTTTTCTGCAATTGTCATGACCTGAGCAACTACAATGATTTGCGAATCTTTATCATTCGATATTTGGTTAACGTTGGTAACGGTTTGTCGATTTCCCTGTAATGAACAGTCCATACTTAACAAAAGTTTTTCACTTATAGTATCTAATTGAAGAGAGTATTCTATAAGTGATGCCTTGATTTCTTGCTCCACAGCCAATACTGCTGTTTTTTCAGCAATTGGTATGGTGTTTTCTTTTGTAGCTCTTTGCTGATACAAAACGACCAACATCAGTATTGTTAATAGTAAAATACAACCACTTAATATGCTAGAGGTGAACGACGCGAAAAGATTAATGCCATGGATCACTATCATTATTAGCAAATAGGCTGATAATAGCCATTGATGACGTTTATTATCGGCAGGGAAAGATGTTTTTCTGGTTGTGTAATGTTCTTCAGATTGATATTGTGACATGATGTAATACCTCCATACTTTTATTTTTTGCATAAATCTCTGAAAGGAAGCATATCGAGAAAATCGTTACATCTTTGTTTCAAGATTCGTCGAATGTGTCCATGCCATTTTATACAATAAATGGCGCCCGGTTTAATATTTGAGTTTTTCTCCTTCTTCTAGTATTATCTTTCCTATAAAGATGCAATTTTCGTGCCAAACACAATATACACCGGAAAGACAGGTAGTACTAACTTGGTTTCCAAGCAAAAGCGCTGCCACTGATATTGTAGTGGCGGCGCTTTCGTCATTTTAGTATTTGTAGTTAGATGTAGATGCATGGATTGTCTATATTTTTGGTCAGTAGAATTTCTGATAAGTTGTGAAAAAGGTGTCAACGTTCAAGTTATTATAAAAAAATTGGCGTTTTTTTATTTTGCGTCAAAGTAAGCCTTAAATTGGGGTAAATATTCTTTGTGAGCTTCTAGCATTTCGTCTAATAGAACTTTAGCCATTTTGTCGGAAGCGACCAAAGGGTTAATTGTCATTGCGACGAGCGCTGTATTATAGTCTCCTGTAACGGCTGCTTCAATGACCATCTGTTCGAATGATTTGATCTGTTGCACTAAACCATTTACTGCTACGGGAAGTTTTCCCATGGCAAGGGGGTTAGGACCATCCTTAGTAATCATGCAACTTACTTCGACTACAGAGTTATCAGGAATTCCTGCGATTGCTCCTCTATTGAGCGTATCGACAGGCTGGATATCACGGGTATCATTATAGATAGAACTGATTAATCTACAAGCGGCATCGCTATAAAAAGTACCACCTCGTTCTTCTAATTGTGGCGGCTTGATATCTAAATTTGGATCGCGATATAATTTAAATAACTCGTCCTCAAGCCTTTTTACAACTTCTGCTCTGGTTTTACCCAGAGCAAAGTTCTCCAATTCATCTTTCAACATTTCGTCAGATTTGAAGTAGTATCTATGATAAGGACAAGGCATTACGGTAAGTCCTTTAATAAACTGTGGTTCCCATGGAAAATTTTTCGCATTTTTCATTAAACTCTTTAATTCACCAGCGGCAACCTTATCAACGATGGTCTGTGTTATATCATTTCCATCTAAATAAATAGTTAAACCAAATACCATATGATTGAGTCCAGCAAAATCGATTCTTATTCTACTAGGGTCTACATCTAGCAGTCGAGCCGCACCTCTTTCCATACCAATGGGTACATTACACAAACCAATAACTTTTTTGTTTCGTCCGTACTTCGCAATTGCTTCGGTCACGATACCCGATGGATTGGCAAAATTGATGAGCCAAGCATTAGGACATAGATCTCCCATATCTTTATCAATATCGAGTAGTACAGGAATGGTCCGCAAGGCTTTAAACATGCCTCCTGCACCGTTGGTTTCTTGTCCCATATAGCCATGACTTAGGGGAATGCGTTCATCTTTTATCCTTGCATTTAACAGTCCGACTCGTATTTGGGTTGTTACAAAATCAGCACCTGTCAAAGCAACTTTTCTATCAAGAGTTGTATGGATTTCCATAGGTACTCCGGCTTTTTTTACCATTCTTCTGGCAAGAGCACCGACAATTTCCAACTTTTCTCTTCCTTCTTCTATATCTACTAGCCACAGTTCTCTGACAGGCAATTCGGCATGTCTTTTTATGAAACCTTCCACTAACTCTGGGGTATAGCTAGAGCCACCACCAATGGTTGCAATTTTTAATCCAGTCATCATTTGAATCTCCTTATCCTATGAATTACTTTTTTGCATAAATCTCTAAAAAGAGGCATATCGAGAAAATCTTTACGTCGTTGTTTAGAGATTCGTCAAATGTGCCCATGCCATTTTATGCAATAAATGGCCCCCGTTTTAACATCTTAATTTTTCTCCTCCTTCTATTATTATCTCTCTTATAAAGATGCAATTTTTGTGCCAAACACAATATACACTGGAAAGACAGGTAGTACTAAATTGGCCTATAAGAACAAATGCCGCCACTGATATTATAGTGGCGGCGCTTTCATCATTTTAGTATTTTGTACAATCAGTAAAAAAAGAAATTTTCGAAAGAATCCAATGTCTGAAGAGTAGTTTTCGGAATTGGTGACCTATGATATAAAAGCCAGTGGTGGCAAAACGGAATTCTATTCTTATTTGAAATTACCAGAGTATATGAATGAAAAACAGTTGATTGAAAATCTAAAAAAAAACATCCTCGCCGCAGGGGGAGATCGTCAGTAGTTTTGCATAGATGATTCTTTTCGTGAGAAGGGAATAGGCTTATGCATTGCTCGCACAAATACAGTTACAATTAATAAGGGTTTGAAAGAATCTACGAGGAGCTGAAAAAATGTAAGCAGTAGAAGTCTTTGCAGCAATTAAACTTAATCATCATAAAAAACTAGTTAGATAAGTAACTCCTTCGAGCATTTCAATAAAACATGCTTGTAGGACTTACTTTTTTTAAATTTAAAATACAAGCAATATAGAATTTTGCAGTAATTAATATTGTAATAGCGATAATTTAATACACTATGCTTTATTTACAGGCAAATATGTAAGAAGAGGATACACATTCTAATGTAAAAAATACAAGTTCGGCGAATGACTTAGATTTATAACTTGCCAAACTTAAAAGCGGTTTTGTGTAGAACGTAAAAGTACTGATATTCCTTGGTAGAAGACATTTTATTTTGAACATATTGGACTGTTGGTTAAATATTGGCATAAGACTTGCAAAATATAGAGATAGGGGGTGAAAAAATTCATAATACGATGTAGCTGGAGGAGGGGAAAAGGGATAGTAGGAGCCTGTTAGTCAGGAAATATGTAAGGAAATGTAGATACTTAGATAAATTCCTCTAATATTAGGTTCCGTAGTACAAGAAAATTAAGCTTGAAAACCTAAAAATAAGGAGAGATTTTAGTATGAAAAAAAAGTTAATTGCATCATTAGCAACCATTATGGTACTTGGTGTGGCTGGTACGTCTTTTGCAGCTACGAATGCCTTTTCTGATGTACCTACAGACCATTGGGCGTATGGGGCTGTTACTCAATTAGAGAAAGATGGTATTTTAGATAACAATGATAAATTTGGTGGTGAAAGAACCCTTAGCCGCTATGAAATGGCAATCGTTGTAGCGCGAGCTATGTCAAAAGTTGATAAAGCCAACGCAAGTGATAAGGCCCTTATTACAAAGTTGGAGGATGAATTTTCTGCAGAGTTAAGCAAATTAGATGCGAAGTATGATAGTTTGGAAAAAAAGGTCGACAATATAACGTTGAGCGGTTTTACTCGCGTGAAGTATGATAGTGATACTGTTAGAGGTCAGACGAACAGTAATACTGACAACGGCAACAAACATTTCTATATGGATCTTGTAGGACAAATGAAAGTGAATGATGGATGGACTGCCTATTTCGAAGATGAAACAGCGAAGGGATATACGGATGATTCATGGGGTACGATTAATACTGGTGGTACTTCGAATGGCGGTGATGGTGCAATCGAGAGAGTGTGGACGACTGGTAATGTGGGTAAAGTAGGCGTTACAATTGGACAGAAATGGTGGGGTTATGCTTCTTGTGTTCTTTTTGGCCATTCAGCTGATGGTGTTCAGCTTGATCTCCCGCTTAATTCGCAAGTTACAGTAAGTGCCTTTGACTTGAAACCTTCGCAAGGCGGGCTTACCGAATCTGCATTGTCTAATCCCTATAATACTTCTCTTCGTGGTTTAATGTTGAGTGATAGTTTGTCTAAAACAACAAACTTTACTTTAATCGGTGGTAACAATCCTAAAACTGGTGATCTTGTAACTACCGATTCCAATGGTAATGTTACTAGCGATACTACAGATACGAATGTTACCCAGTGGGAAGCAATTGATGCAAGCACTAAATTAGGTGAAAACATTAAATTAACGGGAACTTATACTAAAACCAATGCGGATAGCTATAATAACAGTCATGAAATCAGACTAGATTACAAAGCTGTCGATCTTAATACTCCTGGTTCTTACGATATTTACTTCAGAGATATTACATTCCAAAAATATGGTGATATTTCCCATGATGATGAGTGGGCTTCTTTACCAGGCGATATGAAAGGATGGGTTATTGGTGTTGACTATGCCCTTGCCAAGAATGTTGAATGGTCAAGTCTTTATAGTCCCCAAACAATAAACCTTTCTACAACCCAAGACCCCAGAAAATTGATTCGTACGGAAGTGGATTTCCATTTCTAATGTATCTACCCGTGTCTAACTGCGGATAGGAGAAGGGGGCTATGTGAAAATGTAGCCTGACCTGCTTAAAGCAATTAAATTTTAAGCAGTTTTTAAATTTTATTGGCGTAATAAATGGTAAAAGATAAGGAATGCATAAGCACGTATTATTAATGGTAGAAATCCATCATGATAAGACAAGAAGGAGTAGGAGATATGATCCACAAGCATCTGGCAGATTTTCCTGATGATTTTTTATGGGGGGCGGCTTCAGCTGCATATCAAGTGGAAGGGGCTTGGGATGAAGACGGCAAGGGACCTTCCGCTTGGGATGTTTATGTAAGAATCCCTGGTACTACTTTTAAAGAAACGAATGGAGATGTAGCTGTTGATCATTATCATCGATACAAAGAAGATGTTGCTTTAATGGCTGAAATGGGGCTAAAAGCATATCGCTTTTCCATTGCCTGGGCTCGGATTTATCCCGAAGGTAGTGGGGCAGTAAATGAAGCCGGTCTGAAATTCTATGATGATTTAATCGATGAATTGATCAAAAATAGTATTGAACCTGTCATTACTCTATACCATTGGGATTTGCCCCAGGCATTGCAGGAGTCATATGGCGGTTGGGAATCTAGAAAAATTATTGAAGACTTTAACAATTATTGTGTTACGCTGTTTAAAAGATATGGACATAAAGTGAAATATTGGGTATCTTTAAATGAGCAAAATATATTTATTATGCATGGTTATCTCAATGGGATTCATCCACCCAAAGTTACCGATTACAAGAGGATGTATCAGGCAAATCATATTGCCAGTTTGGCTAATGCTAAGGTCATTCAATCTTTCAGAAAATATGTTCTCAATGGGAAAATAGGCCCCAGCTTTGCATACTCCCCTGCCTATGCATACAGCAGTAAACCAGAAGATGTATTAGCCTGTGAAAACGCGGAAGAGTTCAACAATCATTGGTGGATGGATGTTTATGTTTGTGGTGAGTATCCTAAGGCGATTTGGAACTATCTGAAAAAAGAAGGTTTGGCCCCGACGATAGAAGCAGGCGATAAAGAACTGTTGAAAGCGGGTAAACCCGATTTTATGGGTGTCAATTACTACCGCACAACTACCTATGAGCTGAATCCACTTGATGGAGTTGGTTCTGGTCAAATGAATACAACTGGGAAGAAAGGCTCCACACCAGAGACAGGCGTTCCTGGTCTGTATAAAACCATCAAAAATCCCAACCTAGAAGCTACAGACTGGGATTGGGAAATTGATCCAGTAGGCTTGCGTATCGCTTTGCGCAGAATTACGAACCGATACAAAATACCAATTCTTATTTCAGAAAATGGCTTAGGTGCCTTTGATAAACTGGAAGAAAATGATGTAGTTAATGATGATTATCGGATCGCCTTTATTCGTAGACATCTGGAAGAATGCCAGCAAGCCATCACGGATGGAGTTGATTTATTAGGCTATTGTGTTTGGTCTTACACGGATTTGTTGAGTTGGCTTAATGGTTATCAAAAACGTTATGGTTTTGTCTACATCAATCGGAATGAAGATAGCGAGGAAGATATGAGACGTATTAGAAAGCAGAGCTATTTCTGGTACAAGAACGTAATTAGGACAAATGGTAAAGAATTGTAAAAGAATACACTTGTACTTAAAACGTGACTGATATATCGCTCAGAACAATACAGATTGTAGGATATGAGAATACACATTGTCATATAAAGATACTCTGATTCTATTACCTAAATACAGTTGCTAGTTTTCAATGATAAGAAGATTATCGGTAAAGCCTCGTTCATTAGAACTTTGTTATAGGAAAGTCTTGAGTCTTGCTAAAAAATTTTAAAAAAGTTGGCAGATGGTGCTGCTATTATGTATTGGCACGCATCTTGCAACGTCTTATGAGTAAGAAAAAGAAAAGGAAGTGTTATTTTGTGGAAAAATTCGTAAAATGGTTGGAAGAATATTACGCACCTGTTGCTACCCGCATCGGTGATCAGAGGCACTTAAAAGCAATTCGGGATGGTGTCGTATCTTTAATACCACTATTGTTAATGGGCTCGTTGTTCCTAATCATAGCCTTTCCTCCTATTGCTAGATTAGCAGAGATGGTAAAACCCTATGTTAGTGCCTTATGTTCAGTTAATAATGCTACAATGGGGCTTATGGGATTGATGGCATCATTCTCCATTGCATATTCATTGGCTGCTTCGTATAAAATGGATAGCTTAGGGAGTGCGTTAATTAGTGTAGCTACCTTTATGCTAGCGACTCCTTTTACTAAAGATGGTAATATTACTTCTGCTTGGATGGGCAGTAAAGGATTATTTGTAGCGATGTTGATAGCGATCTTTGTAGTTGAAGTGCAGCGCTACATGATTAAAAAGAATCTTGTTATCAGAATGCCAGAGGGCGTACCTCCTGCAGTTGCTCGTTCTTTCATGTCATTGGCTCCAGGGTTTATTTGCATAACTGTTGTTTTCTTAATTAATAGCATGTTATCTCTCGGCGCAAGCAATGTGCAAGATATTATTTATAAGATTCTTGCGGCACCACTTCTGAGTCTTGGTGGTAGTTTGCCAGCTTTTTTATTGGCCATATTTTTTGCTCAGCTATTATGGAGTGTGGGAATTCATGGAGCGGCCCTAGTTGGTGGTGTAATGAGTCCAGTATATTTAACGTTGGCTCAACAAAATGCCGCAGCAAAAGCCGCCGGACTCGCTGTTCCCAATATTATTTGTCAGCAATTATGGGATGTTTATGGTAATATTGGCGGATCTGGTGCCACCTTCGCCTTAGCAATTATGCTAGTGACGATTGCAAGATCCAAACAGCTAAAAGCCCTTGGTAAATCAGCAATTGGACCAGCATTTTTCGCCATCAACGAACCTATTATTTTTGGTATGCCGATTGTAATGAATCCGGTGTTAATGATTCCTTTTATCTTCGCACCGATTATCTCTATTACCATTGCATATTTCGCTATTGATGCTGGTTTAGTCGATAAGTTATTTGCCATGGCTCCATGGACGACTCCCCCGATTGTCAATGCTTTTATAGATGCGGGTGATATCAGAGCGGCAGTACTACAGCTATTTTGTTTCTGTATTACTGGTGCTATCTATTACCCCTTCTTTAAGATGTGGGACGCAGCGAAAACAAGGGAAGAACTCAATGCTCAACAAATTAATTATGGTGATAGTCTTACATCAAGAGGGATCAATGCTGGGCATTAGATTATAGCATCAGGATCTCAAATAAAGTATATTTAAGATGTGAAAGGGAGGGGAGTTATAGTGAATATTTTATTAGTCTGTGCCTCAGGAATGTCGACCAGTTTATTAGTAACTCAAATGAAAAAAGCAAGTGAAGCCATTGGTAGTCAGGATTCGATCTTTGCTTGCTCCGTTGATGAGTTGGAGTTGCAAATTAATAACTGTGAAGTCGTGCTTATTGGACCACAAATAAGATATAAATTGAAGAGTATTGGTGAAATCGCTATGGCGCAAGATAAATGCTTTGCTGTCATCGATTCTGTAAGTTATGGTATGGTGGATGGCAAGAAAGTCCTTGCTCAAGCATATCAATTAAAAAAATAGTGCTTTCTAAAAAAAGGAGATACTAGATGGAAACGGAACAAATTGTTTTTTCAATCATAATACACGCCGGTGATGCTCGGAGTCATGCCTTAGAGGCTTTGCGATATGCACGTGAACATAAATTTGTTGAGGCAGAAGAAAGTATAGCGCAAGCTAAGACACAGTTAATCGCTGCCCATCGTATTCAAACGGACTTACTACAAGCGGAAGCACGGGGCGAAAAGCAGGAGGTTAATTTGTTATTAATCCATGCTCAGGACCATTTAATGACGGCTATTTTGGCAAAAGACTTAATTGAAGAAATGATTTTAATGTTTAAAAAATGATAAGATAAAAAATTGAACTATATATGAAAACTGTAAGCTTAAATGTCGTTTCCATTATGGTGATGACTATATTATTACACCTAGTTACTTTCTAATAAAGATGGAGCAAGGCGATAGATATAGTTTATCCTTGGAATGCTCATACATGCTCGAGGATAGGAGGTTTATTATTTTATAAAAAATAACGCCAGATCCATTGGTTGATCGGGCGTTATTTCTTTTATTATGAATTTGAAACCAATTCGTGTTCTGATGAGGTCTGATAATTCTAACGTAAGGTATATAAAGGATTTTGCAGGATTACATTAATGAAATCACGAAATTTATATAGAAATATTTAGAGGATAATACAAACATTATATTGGAATGCAGATTTGGATGGAAATGTAGTAAGGGTCGGAGGTATAGATGAAACGAATTGAGAAGGTATTTAATGTTGTCAAAACATTATGCAAAGAACAATGTAATGCAGAGGAGATGATGTCAGGGGTATCCACAGACCAAGTGGCTATAAAACTTGGTATTCATCGATCTAATGCTTCCTGTGATTTAAATGAATTGGTAAAATCAGGTAAATTAGAAAAAGTAGAAGGCAAACCAGTGCTGTACCGAAATATGGATGGTCCCAAGGGTGGCGATGAGGATGAAATGGAAAGTTCAGCACTCGATGCCATAATTGGTGCGAATAAAAGTTTAAAAAATGCTGTTAAACAGGCTAAGGCAGCCGTGCGATACCCACCATTAGGTTTGCATACCTTGATATTGGGAGAGACTGGTGTTGGCAAATCCATGTTTGCTGAGACTATTTTTTCTTATGCTCAGGAAATTGGTAAGTTGCAGGTTGACTCCCCTTTTATTGCCTTTAATTGCGCGGATTATGCTCATAATCCTCAACTCTTATTAGCCCAACTATTTGGTGCGAAGAAAGGGAGTTATACAGGTGCAGAGCGGGATCGAGTAGGTTTAGTAGAAAAAGCAAATGGTGGTATTTTATTTTTGGATGAGGTTCATCGATTGTCACCCGAGGGGCAAGAAATGCTGTTTTATCTGATTGACAAAGGACAATTTCGTAGTATGGGAGAGGTTGATTCCTATAGAAAGGCAGAGATTTTGATTATTTGCGCCACAACGGAAAATATTGATTCTTCCTTGTTAAAAACATTTACGCGGCGTATCCCCATGATTATTAAGTTACCAGCTATCCGGGAACGTACGATAAGTGAACGTTGGGAGTTAATCAAAAGCTTTTTTAAACAAGAGGTGGAATGTCTCAATGTTCCCATAAGCGTATCACCCAATGCCTTAAAAGCCTTTCTATTATATGATTGTCCCAATAATATTGGTCAGCTAAAGAGCGACATCAAACTTAGTTGTGCGAGGGCATTTTTGGATTATGTGGGGAGTAAGGATGAAATTATAAAAGTAAGTAGTGAAGAATTGCCAGAATATATTTTGAAAGGATTCGTGAAATACAAGGAATATCGAGAGGATCTTGATACCATTGGCTTAACGGATGAAATAGTCTTTCAAGATTCTTGTGGTAAAAAAATTCAAATTAAATACAGAGATACAGTGAGTATTTACGAAGTGCTAGAACAAAAAATTAAAAACCTTAGAATAAAAGGAATGAACGAAAAAAATATCCAATTAATTATGGGTCTGGATATTGATATGTATATTAAACAATATATGGCGAAGTTTCGCAAAGATAACTTAGAGGCTTTGTACAAAATAGTCGATCGAAAAATAGTCGATGTAACGCAGAAATTTTTGCAGTATGCTACAAAAAAAATTGGTAAGCAATTTAGCGATAAGATTTTATTTGGGATGTCGATACATATAGCTAGCACCCTAGAGAGAATTCGTGAAGGTAAGGAAATTTTAAATCCACAAGTAAAAGAAATTCAAAAATCATACTCTAGAGAATTTTCGACAGCAGTTCATTTTGGTGTATTATTGAAAAAAACCTTTGGTATACAAATACCACATGATGAAATAGGATTTATTACGATGTTTATCGTACTAGACGAATATATTGGCAAGGAATATCATGGTGGGCGGGTTGGTGTGGTTGTGGCGATGCACGGGGTGAGTACCGCTAGTTCCATGGCGGAGGTTGCCAATCGACTACTAGGGGAACAATACGCAGTAGGCTATGATATGCCTCTAGAAAAAAAGACGGAAACAGCATTGACGGAAATTACTCAATTGGTAGAACAACAAAATGAGGGACAAGGCGTTATCATGTTGGTTGATATGGGGTCTCTGGTGATGTTTGGGCATATGATCTATGAAAATACATCCATTCCGATAAAAATAATAGAAATGGCCAGTACGCCCATGGTACTGGAAGCCGTACGAAAAGCCCTAATGCGAGTTCCTTTAAATGATATTTATTATGCTGTGACTAATTTAAGTCCTTATATTGGAAGGATTTATTCTAATCCTCCTGAAATTAGTAATCGTTTAAAGGATGATGTTATTGTAGTAGCCTGTATCACAGGCAAAGGTACAGCTATTAAATTGAAAACTATGATTGAAAATTTGTTGACTGGTCAAGAGAGAATGATTGATATAATACCTATGGAAATTTCTAGTATGAATGATTTTGATTCTAAGCTAAGTAAGATAAAAAAGGAGAAAAATTTAATTGCTGTTGTGAGTAGTATTCGTCCCAAAGAGAGTATAGTACGCTATATTTCTCCCAAACAATTGATTGAAGGTAAGCTAGACATCTTATTAGAAAATATCCTTTCTAGTCGGCAAGCTGAGTTGCCGTGTGATAAATCCTCAGACGTTGAGGAAAGGGAAATTGTTTTTTCATTAGACCGGTTAACTTTTATGGAAAAGGTTATTAATGAATATACTAGAATTGATGGTAAAAAATTCATGAAATCCTTCCATTTATTTTATTCGAAATTAGCTGAAAATAAATTTGTCATTAGCGAAGATGCTAGCATTGGTTTAATTCTACATTTAGCCTGTGCCATTGAAAAACTGCTTACCGGTGAAGTTCTTGTTCCATCGAATTGCGACCAAACAATTAATGTAGATATGTGTGGGAAAAATTATGCGATTGTAGAAGTGGCTTTGCGGTATATCGAAGACAATTTGCAGGTTAAATTGCCGATGATTGAATATTGTAATGTTATTAAGTTAATTGAGGGTGGCGAAGAGTTTGCTTAAATAATTATTATTAACTCAACTTTTGTATTTCAAAAGACACTGTGAAATCTTTGATCCTAGCCAGCTCAACCAGACAAATAATTACGCTGAAATTCTAAGTTTTTCATGCTTTTCTGGCGAATTATATCCGAGCCGTTCTTGGAGTCTTATTCTATTGTAAAAAGATTCTACATAATCAAATATTGATGATTTTGCCTGGCTTCTTGTTCCGCACTTTTCATGATAGACCAACTCTGTTTTTAGCGTGCCAAAAAAAGATTCCATACAAGCGTTATCCTAGGAATTAACTTATCGGCTCATGCTTTGGATAAAACCATATTTCTTTAATAATGAGCGATATTTTTTGCTTGCAGTCATTGTATTATCCATTGCCCAGCCTAAGATTTTACCACTATATAAGTCCATAACAGTGGCAAAATACAGCTACCCTTCAAAAGTTGCAACATAGGTAATATCCAAAGATACGCTTTGCCTTGTGCGTCTACAGTGAAATTACGATTTAAAATATTTTTAGTCACCGGATAATTACGATTACAATTAGTAGCTGCCTTAAAATTTCTAGCTGTTTTAGGAATAATATTATTCTCTTGCATAAAGCGTCCAACACGCTTACGCCCTAAATTTACGCCTTCATCTTGGATATCTGATTTAGTTTTATTTCCTTCTTTTCACCTTAAGAACCTCGACCATCGTTGTCACCCTAAAACTAGAGCGGTGTTCGTATATAAATATATATTTCATCTTGGGCGTCTTACAAAGATGGCCGATGCTTTTTTTAAAAAATTCATTTTTCTCGCAAATCTTGGATTTCTCTCTTTAAGTGGCGCAATTTTACATCATCAGGCTTTAATTTTCCTTTGCCAGGCAAGGAATTTACCCCATCTTGCTTCTACTCATCAAGTCAGAGGTACATTGTTTTTATATGTATTCCAAGTTTTTATACTACATCCCAAATATCTTTTTCTTGTTGTTGCACTTTTATTACTGCCTCTTGCTTAAATGCAGTATCATATTTCTTGTCTTTCATCTATTAACACAGCCTTTCTTATGTGGTTTATTTTATCAGCTGTTCTTCGTGTTCGGTAAGTCCGGCCTGGGTCAACATGAGTAAAGACGTTTTATATTGTCTTTACAATTATTTAATATATCCATAACCTGCAAATTTTTCATTGCTGTACAATGAAATTAGATAAGTCTAGGGATTGAGGCTTATACTGGGTTACAGACAAACTTGATTGAGGGGTGTATGTATGATAAATATCCCAAAAAAGATTATGTTTGCAATATCTGACACAGGTGGTGGACATCGCAGTGCCGCAGCAGCAATTATTGCTGCAATTGATCCAGAATATAGTGCACAGTGTTCCATTGTTGACCTCTTGCGTGCAACAGGTTTTCCTGGCTTAAAACAGGCACCAGAAATCTTTGATTATTGTTCAATAAATCATCTCTGGCTAAACAACTTATTTTTCCGAAAAACAAATAGCATTAAACGAATAAATGCACTGACACGAATGATATATCTGCAATGTCGTCAACATCTTGAACGGCAATTAGCAAATATAGAGCCAGACATGGTCGTCGCAGTTCATCCACTGGTCATTGGTTTTTTACGTATGGCTCGGCAACGTTCCAATGCTACCTGGCCTATTATAACCGTAGTAACAGACCTGGTTACGCTTCATGCCTCTTGGGCAACTCCTGGAGCAGATTTATATTTGGTACCTACACAAGAAGCCTTTCATTTCTTAATCAAACATGGAATTCACCCTACCCGTATTATCCATACAGGCTTTCCAATACACCCGAAATTCACGAGGAACCAAGTACTACAGAGTGAAGCTCGCAAAGAATTGAACATCGAATTGGATCGATACACCGTTCTGATGACAGGGGGTGGCGTTGGTGCTGGAAATATGCGAGAATGGGTAAATGCTTTAAAACAGGAATGTAGTGATAAACAGATCTTGATCATAACAGGCAACAATAAACAGCTATACAATGAACTAATGAGTAGGCAAAATCGTTCTGATCGTCTACATGTGTATGGTTTTATTAGTAATATGGAGATCATGATGTCTGCAAGTGATGTTATCATTTCAAAAGCTGGGCCAGGTACCATTATGGAAGGCATTACTATAAAACGACCACTCATCATTACGGAAGCAGTCGGTATACAGGAAACTGGAAACATTGACTACATTACTAATAGCGGATTGGGATATTATTGCCCGGATCCCAAAGCAACATGCAAAATAATTAATGAAATCGCTATGAACGTACATGATAAAAATAAAGTTTATAATCATGAAGAAATCTTTACAAATGGCTCTACACGCATAGCTGATATTATCTTCGATCAGTTAGCTAGAATAGATTTCATAAAAAAAACCTCCTAAAGAAGAACAGTGCACTATTTTTATCAGCGCATAATACTCTAAAACATAGGATTGCCTGGAGATAAAGCCTGTTATCAATTTTAAAAAATTCTATTCTATTATGTTATGAATAGTGATAACGTCCATAATAGGAAGGAGGTACTGGCATGCATTTACCGACCCTAGGCAACGATTTGGCAGTTGGCGGGGCCAAAATAGTGCTGACAGCAATTAGCCCATTTCAAAAATTATTTGATCCTCCAGGAATCACTCATGAATTTTGTAATCATCAAGCCATTACTATTTTACGTAATGATGGCTTTGAGCTTTATGCACAATTTCTTACTATGTATGTGACAGAACTAAATGCTGGAGTATATTGGGCTGATAAAGGCTGGAGAAATGTCAATCACTATTTCGAACCTTCAAAGGGTAAAGGATTGTGGCAGTTTGCCACAGCCATCGAAACATTTCAAATTTATTACCAACAAGGGGTAAATAGTATGCACCATAGAAACTATCGCCAAGCAGTCTTTTTGCTTGGTGCTGCAGCGCATTTGATGCAAGATCTATGTGTACCTCATCACGCCCGAGGCAAGATTTTCTCTGGACATAAAGAATATGAGTCTTGGGTTCAGCAACAATATGCTAATTATGCTGTTGAAGCCAATAGTATGTATAGTGAAGGTTCAAATCTAGCTAGTCAATTGCTTAACAATGCGGTAGTGGCAGCGGATTTATTTGACTGGGTAGATAGTGATAGGGGTACAAGTAAGTATCATGATGCAACCAATATCCTTCTCCCGCTAGCACAACGTTCTACATCTGGATTATTTCTGAAATTTTGTGCAACATCTGACAATAGCATCTGCAATCCAATAGCTCCAGCCATCTGATGTTTCCTTTTCATCGTACATCAGGCGGTTTTTGATTGCCACTTAGGATTTAGTTGGTGCTTACGATAAATCGGGGAATGCGCTAATTTAAATAAATATAAACGGACATATTTCTAAAAAATATAGCCATTGACGACAGAAATTTTATATTTAGCCAATTTTCCGATGAGGTAGTTAATAAGTACCTATTTGATGCGGAGCCAGTAACTAATATGCAAGAAGCAGACGAAATCATAGCATCTTATATACAGCCTGAACCGCGATCAAGACACTGTTGGGTTATTATGCGTAAATCAGATGACACGAAAATGGGTACATGTGGGTTTCATTTTTGGGATAAGACAGATTGCAAAGTTGAAATCGGTTACGATCTCAAGAAAGAGTTTTGGGGAAATGGTTATATGGAAGAAGCGATAAAAAAATCATTACTTTCGCCAGGGCTGAGATGCACATAAAAGAGATAGATGCATGTATTTCTTTTGCAAATCAAAAGTCAATCCGTCTTGCGGAAAAAATAGGCTTCGTTTTATCTGACTCAACGCAGCTGTTGTTTAGAGATAAGGAATATTTGCACAATATATATTCCCTTTATCTTAACGAGATGATAGGGGACGATCACTTGTTGCCAACTAAGCAGGTTAAGTAAAAGTAAGTTTGGCAACTACCTATTTTTCTTTTGAGATGATGGGCTTACATATTTTAAAGGTATTAGCAACCACTCGCCGTCTGCATTCTTGTAGATGGTAAGTGGTTTTTTGCCTTTGGCAGATTTAATTCCATCATTACACTTCATAAACAAAAATTACAGGGAATAGAAATTTTATAGATAACAATGACATTCTACAGGAGATGGGAAATAGGTCATTTAGACTAATGGATGAGGCGGTGTGGAGTGGGCGAGCATTGCAATAGTAAACTAAATGTAACTTGCTGTTGCAATTCGACAAAAAATGCATCGGTATGTGTTATAATTGTCGGTATATGAAAAATGGTGGGAAGTTCGTGATTTGAATCGCAAAAATTCAAAGGAGTTGTATTAAAATTAAAGTAAAAAACATTCAAACTCGTTTACTACTTAGTCTTATACCTCTCATTTTAGTGGTATTGATCGTGCTATCGGGTGTTAGTTACTATCTGGCAAAGGAATCGTTAGCAAAGAGCGTGGATGATACAGGTAGATCGGTAGGGACTGATTATAGCAATCGAGTACAGGCTGATACAGATAAGATGATAGCCCAACTGGATGATTTGGCCAGTATTCAGTGCATTCGTGCAGGCACCGACAAGGTTCAGATTGTCGAGGCCATGGCAGAGATGAAAAAACGCCTTGGTATTTTTGATGTTGTTGCCTATATTTCCCCTGATGGCTCAGGGGTTAGTAGTTTAGGAGAAACGAGTTCATATAGTAATAGAGAATATTTTAAGAAGATATTGTCAACAAAGAAGGCCGTTATTTCAGACCCTTTAGTTTCCAAGTTTACAGGGAAACTAGGTGTTGTTCTGGCAGTGCCTGTGATGAATAATGGTCAACTAACAGGGGTAGTGCTTGGAACTGTCTCTATGGAAAGACTAACTAATCTGATTAAAGACATGAAGTTTATGGAAACGGGTTACGGTCAGGTTACTGACGATTCTGGCATGATCATTGCCCATCCGAAACATCCTGAGCTTGTAGGAAAACTAAATCTTCTTGAGAAGAAAATCAATCCAGAACTTAAGCTACAACAAAGTGAACTTGATGAACGTCTGATTCATTTATTTACGGCAGCCAAGGATGGAGAACAGTCTATCGGATTATATAAGTTTATTGATGGTGTGGAGAGGGTTGCAGTGGCCACCCCAATCAATTTGCCAGGTGATAAACACTGGGTTGTAATAGTAGCAGCACCTAAAAAAGAGGTTGATCGTCAAATCGATAATTTAACAAGAATGATGATTATTATTTCTATAGTTTGTTTATTGCTAGCAATCGTAGCAATTGTGTTTATTGCAAAGCAGTTTGTAAAACCCATTTTGATAATTCGTGACGAATGCTTGCTATTGTCCCAAGGGGATTTGCGGGAACGAGCAGCAAAAGTTTCTTCTGAAGATGAAATTGGACAGTTAGCGAAGGGCTTTCGTGAGATGAGGACCAATCTGCATAAGCTTGTCACAACGGTGCACTCTCAGTCAGAACAATTAGCGGCTTCTAGTGAAGAGTTGACCGCGAGCGCAGAGCAGTCGGCTCAGGCTGCTAATCAAGTTGCGATCTCAATCACTGATGTAGCGAATGGTTCACAAGAGCAACTATCTGTGGCTCATCACACCTCAACTGTAGTTCAAGAAATGTCAGCAAACATTGAACAAATTTCAGCGACCACGAGTGGGGTGGCTGAACAATCCAACCAGGCGGCTACTAAAGCAAATGAAGGTAATAAGGCCGTAAACAAAGCGGTTATTCAAATGAAACAAATTGAACAGACGGTGCAAACCTCTGCACAAGCAGTATTGGAGTTAGGTGAAAGATCTAAGGAAATCAGTCAGATTGTTGATACAATTTCGAGTATCGCCGGGCAGACCAATTTATTGGCGCTTAATGCTGCGATTGAGGCTGCGCGGGCTGGTGAACAAGGGCGCGGCTTTGCAGTAGTGGCTGAAGAAGTTCGTAAATTGGCTGAGCAGTCCCAAGATGCGACGAAACAGATCGCCTCACTGATTGGTGGGATTCAGGGAGAGACAGCTAATGCGGTAACAGCTATGGATAATGGGACTAGGGAAGTTAAGTTAGGGGCGGAAGTGGTTGATGCAGCTGGACAGGCATTTCAAGAAATAGTGGTGATGGTTACTCAAGTATCTGGTCAGGTTAAGGAGATTTCCTCTGCCATTGATCAAATGGCG
>Ga0224527_1000190_pt1 | contig 47470 bp, 35 predicted proteins | sample CBST0metaG_FD_179882 | JGI IMG/M metagenome (GOLD analysis project Ga0224527, IMG submission 179882) | Peat soil microbial communities from Stordalen Mire, Sweden - C.B.S.T0 | ecosystem: Environmental > Terrestrial > Soil > Wetlands > Peat | place: Sweden: Norrbotten County, Stordalen Mire...
ACGCTGCTGCAATGATCTCTCGGAACCGCAGGTCTCGATTTTTGAGACCTGCGGTTCCGAGAGATCATTGCAGCAGCGTCGGCTCGTCGTCCTTCAGTTCCTCCGGCGGAATGATCACCGCCGCGGCGACCTTGTCATCCGGTTCCAGGTTCAACAACTTCACGCCCTGCGTGGCCCGGCCGGCGGCGCGGATAGTCTTGGTGTCGATGCGGATGATCTTGCCGAACTGGCTGATCGCCATCAACTCCGAGACCTCGCTCACCAGCAGAATGGACGCCGTCTTGCCCACCTTGGGGGTGGCCTTGAGGTTGTTGACGCCTTGCGCCCCGCGCGCGGTCAGACGATACTCGTCCACATCCGTGCGCTTGCCGAAGCCGTTTTCCGTGACCGTGAGGATGAGGGATTTGCTTATCCCCAGCCGCTCGTCCAGGTGTTTCAGGGCCTTTTGCGCATCGTCCGAGGCTTTTTCCGCAGCTTTTTCCACAGCCTTCAACTGCTCGTCGTCTGCAATCCCGTTGCGCCGCTCCTCGCGCGCCTTTTGCAGAGCTTCCCTGGCGTCCGCCAGGGCGGTGCGCAGACTGACCAACTTGTCAGTGAGGCCCAGGTTCGCGGCGCACTCGTCGCGATTCTTGTCCCGCGTCTCGTCCGAGTCGGTGATGGCGGCGCCAATCACATAATCGCCCTTCTTGAGCGAGATGCCCTTGTTGCCTGCCGCGTTGCGGCCCATGGGCCGAAGGCCAATTCCACTGCGCTCCGGATCGTACTCTTCCTCAAAGCGAATGGCCATGCCGTCGCGCGTGGCCAGGAAGATGGTCTGCTTGCCGTTGGTGAGGTCGGCGGCAATCAGGTCGTCTTCCTTGTCAATGGCAATGGCGATGATGCCACGCGCCATCACGTTCGAGAAGTCCTTGAGCGGCGTCTTTTTCACGATGCCGTTGCGCGTCGAGAAGAAGATGAACTTGCCCTCTTCCTCAAGGTCGCGAACCGGCAGGATGGTGCGTACGTTTTCGCCCGGTTGCAGGTTGAGCAGGCTCTGCATCGACTTGCCCTTGCCCGCCGCGCTCACGTCGGGAATTTCGTACACCTTCAGCCAGTACACGCGGCCAGTGTTGGTGAAGCAGAGCAGATAGGCGTGCGTGGAGTCCACGATCAACTGCGCGACAAAATCCTCTTCGCGCGTCTTCATGCCCGTGCGCCCGGTGCCGCCACGGCGCTGCTGACGATAGATCGAGATCGGCGTCCGCTTCAGGTAGCCCTGGTGGCTGACGGTAACCGCAACCTGCTCGTCGGCGATCAGGTCTTCCAGTTGCAACTCGGCGCTCTCGTCCACAATATGCGTGCGCCGCGCGTCGCCGTACTTGCTGCGAATCTCTTCCAGTTCCTTCACGATCACCGCGCGCAGCTTGGTTTCGCTGGCTAGGATCGCCTCGTACTCTTCGATCTTGGCGAGCAACTCATGCAGCTCCTTGAGCAGTTCGTCGATCGAAAGCTGCGTCAACCGGTAGAGTTGCAATTCGAGAATCGCGTCGATCTGGCGAAGGGTCAGGCCCTTCTCCTCGTGCGGCAGCCGCACGCGGTCCAGCGTGATCACAATCTCGCTGCCCTTGCCCCAGGCATACAAATTCTCCCGGGCCTCGGCTCTCGAACCCGACGCGCGAATGATGCGAATGACCGAGTCGAGGTTGTCGAGCGCGATCTTCAGACCTTCCAAAATGTGCTCGCGCTCGCGGGCCTTGCGCAGCAGGAAGACCGTGCGGCGCTGCACCACGTCGACGCGATGATCGATGAACGCGCGGATCGCCTTGTCCAGGCTCAACTCCCGCGGCTGCCCATTGAGCACCGCGAGGAAGATCATGGAGAAGCTTTCCTGCATCGAGGTGTTCTTGTAGAGCTGGTTGAGCACAATCTCCGGCTGCGAGCCGCGCTTGAGCTCAATCACGATGCGCATGCCGTCGCGGTCGCTCTCGTCGCGCACGTCGCTGATGTCATCGACAATCTTGTCGGTCACCAACTGGGCGATGCGCTGGATCAGCACGGACTTGTTCACCTGGTAAGGAATTTCGGTGACGATAATCGCCTGTTTTTCCTTGGTGATGTTCTCCGTCGCGACCTTGGCGCGCATCATGAAACGCCCGCGCCCGGTCTTGTAGGCCTGCACAATGCCGCTCTTGCCATAGATGAAGCCGCCGGTCGGGAAATCCGGTCCCTGCACGTGCTTCAATACCTCGTCCAGCCCGGCCTCGGGATCGTTCACCAATGCGATGGTGGCGTTGATCACTTCGGTCAGGTTGTGCGGCGGAATGTTGGTCGCCATACCCACGGCAATACCGCTCGAGCCGTTGATGATCAGGTTGGGAATGCGCGTCGGCAGCACGGTGGGCTCGAACGTGGACTCGTCATAGTTCGGCATGAAGTCCACTGTCTCCATGTCGATGTCCGCCAGCATTTCACCGGCGATCCGCAGCAGGCGGCATTCGGTATAGCGCATGGCCGCGGGCGGGTCGCCGTCCACCGAGCCAAAGTTCCCCTGGCCGTCGACCATCGGATAGCGCAGCGAGAACGGCTGCGCCATGCGCACCAGGGTGAAGTAAATCGACGAGTCGCCATGGGGATGGTACACGCCCATGCACTGGCCAACCACCTTGGCGCACTTGGCGTATTTCTTGTTGTACTCGAGCCCCATCTCGCTCAGGGTGTAGAGCACACGCCGGTGCACGGGCTTCAACCCATCGCGGGCATCCGGCAGCGCGCGCCCGATGATCACGCTCATCGAGTAGTCGAGATAGGAGCGGCGCATCTCCTCTTCGATGTTGATAGGAATGAGGCTTGAGCCGTTGGGCGGAGTGCCGCCATCGGGAGGGAGCAGGGGATTCTGATCTTCTGGCATAGATGTCTTTTCAGGCCCGCCCTAAAAGCGGTTGATTGTATGCGGAAAAAGCGGGGCCGGTGTCCGCGGACTGTGGATCTATTTTACCTCTTTGGAGAGGCTTTTAGCAAGGTGAGCCTGTCGAAATAAGTCCTTATCCTGCATGAATTTATAGCGTTTCTCCTGCGGTCCTTCGGAAGCTTTCGGCGCTCACGCCGTTCGGCGCGCTCGAGCCCTGGATTTGGCCGCCGGCTCGGCCTTCCTATTTGCCCTGTTTTTCGCCTTCGGCCATGCTCTCAGTCCGCCCTTTTTGACCTTCAAGTGGCGAGTTTCATGCGCCTTACAGCAGCCCTGGCAAGCTCAACACGCAGAACACCGCCTGCAGCAGCACAATCGCGCCGCCCGCCGCTAGCGCCAGCCGGCCTCGCGGCCCTTCGTAGGCGTCCGCAAACACTCCGCCCACAAACGTGAGCAGGAACGGCAGCGCCCACAGCCAGGGAGAGCCGGGTGCGCCGGTCATGACCAGCAAAAACAGCACCACCGCACAAAACAGCGGCGCCGTATTGCCGAAGTACCACGATTTGCGCAGCCCGAGAAACAGCGCCAGGGCCGCAGCCGCAGCCACCGTGATGCCAGCGTTTCCCAGCGTCGAGAAGAATCGCCGCGCCGGGTCCAGCGAGACCCAGACGAGTCCAGACGCCGAGCGGAACACATAGCTGAATGCGTCCGGCGAGAAGCCGTAACAGGCAAACACCATCACCAGCGCCCCGGCCATAGCGACCATCAATACCGGCAGCACCTGGCTCCTGCGCCCTTCGGCCACCCACAACATGCACGCCAATCCCACCAGCGCCACCACCGGCAATGCGGCAATGTGCGCGGCCGCCGCGAGGCCAAAGGCCGCCGTCAGCAGTACGATCCGCGGACGCCATTTCCGCCTTGGACCTTGCATGGCATGGGCTACGCCGATGCAGGTGTAGACGCCGCCAAAGACTCCCAGCGCCGCCAGCACCTCGGGGCCCGGCACAATGCACGCCCGCAGCACCGCCGGCGAAAAGCAGTAGAGCGCTAGCGCCGTATAGCCGCCAAAGTTACCGTAAAGCCGCCGCGTCACCCACCACAAACCGCCGCCGAGCAGACATCCGGCAGCCAGAAACGGCAGCCTTAGCAGCAGCAAAATATGCGTAAGCTGGTGGCGCAGTTCCCAGGTGCTCAACTCTTCACCAGCCGGATCGCCGCTGGCCTCCGAGCCCACCTGCACCACCCGGTCTTCGGGCTTGCGGAAGTGGTCGAGCCCGCGCTCGACCAGCAAATTCAGGGTCAGCGGCAGCCCGGCTACGCGATACGCCAGCACCCCGTCGTGAATGTTGCCGCAGCTGGTAAAGTAGCCGGCCAAAGCCGATGGCCGCTCCCACATCTCGCGTCCGCATCGCGCATATTGATAATCGCGATCGGCCAGCGTCTGGTGCCCTGTGAGCCACAGGCCCTGGGCCAGAAACAGCGCCAGAAGCCCGGCGGCAATGCGCTGCGGCAAATTGAATCGAAAGCGGCGAAGGATTCCGAACCGGTGGGTCATTGCGTTCCTGAAGTCCATACCAGTCTAAACTCCGGCCCGTCAGCTAGCTCCTCCTCCCACGACCAGATACCCTCCCGGTGCTATCCTCCTTTGCAAGGACTTCCGCATGAGCAGCTTCTTCACCTGCGGCCATTCCAACCACGCCATCGAAACCTGGCTTGCCCTCCTGAGCCAGCACGGGGTCGAGGTGGTGGTCGATACGCGCAGCTCTCCCTACTCAAAATATGTCCCGCAGTTCGACACAGAATTGATGCAGCGCTCGCTGGAACAGGCGGGAATCCGCTATCTCTACCTGGGCGCGGATCTGGGCGGGCGCCCGGCAAACCCGGCTTACTACGACGCCAAGGGCCGTGTCCTCTACAGCCGGCTCCGCGACGACGCACGTTTCAAGGCTGCCATCGTTCGTCTCGAGACCGGGATGGAGCGTTACCGCGTGGCCCTCGTCTGTGGAGAGGAAGACCCCGCACACTGCCATCGCCGCCTGCTCATCGGGCGCGTGCTCACCGAGCACGGACACACCATGCTCCACATTCGCGGGGACGGCCGTCTGGAATCCGACGATGCGGTTGCCGCCGAAGCCCACAAGCCGCTGGTCGGCACACAGCCCGCACTCTTTGCTGAACTCGACGAGGACGAATGGAGATCTACAGCATCGGTTTTACCCAAAAAAGCGCCAGCGAATTCTTCGGCACACTAAAGGCTCACGGCATCGAGCGCCTGCTCGACGTACGCCTGAATAACACCTCCCAACTGGCCGCTTTCGCCAAGCAGGCCGACCTGGCCTACTTCCTCCGCGAAATATGCGATGCGGACTTCGAGCACGAGCCTCTGCTCGCTCCCACGCAGGACATTCTCGATGCCTATAAGAAGCACAAGGGAGATTGGGAGGCTTATAGCAAGGCTTATCTCGCCCTGATTCGCTCCCGCAATGTGGAGTCTGTTCTCAGCCAGGAAAGCTTCCAGAAGAAAACTGTCTTGTTATGCAGCGAAGCTACAGTCGAGCATTGCCACCGCCGCCTTGCACTCGAGTATTTACAGCAGCACTGGGTGGGTGTAACAATCCGTCATCTTTAATTCACATCCCGGAGGTAAGTCCAACTCCATGGGCCTCGACCGGATTCTCTGCCTCGCCAACTCCTACAAGCACGACAACCGTTGTGTCGCTGGAATCAGCCTCATCACAAAGCAATGGGTTCGGCTGGTCGGCAAGCAGGTTCCCGGCTGCCTCACTTTGAAGGAAGCCTGCTATTCAGATGGACACGAGGCCACTCCTCTGGACGTCTTTGAGGCGGAACTCGGAGAGAGATGCGGCTCCAAGTGTCACCCTGAAGATGTATATGTGACCGGCAAACCGTGGCAATCGGTGCGGCGCGCAGACGAGCCTGGCGATGAGCGATTCCTCTCCGCTTGCGCAGCCAAGGGACCTGCAATCCTGCAGGGATGCGGAGACAGGGTTTATGGCCGCCAACTCGAAGGACATCCGGCGGAAAAGTCCCTCGAGTTGATCCGCCCGGATGACCTCTGGTGGTGGATTCGCGACGACACGGGGAAGCGAAAGAACCGCGCCCTCTTCCGTGCAGGTCACGTGGGGCGCACTCGCTATGATCTGGCGGTCACGGATCCGGCATGGATTCAGAAGCTGAATCGGCTACCCGCCGGCATCTACCCCCACGCGAATTTTCAGGAAGGCAAAACTTTCAAGACCTTCCTCACCATCAGCCTCAGCGAACCTTTCGACGGCTTCCACTACAAACTCGTAGCCGGCGTCCTCTGTGTGCCCACGGCTTGAACAGGACAGCGCCAGTTCCCTTCTGTATCGTTTTGAGCCTTACAACCCCCCTGGGTCCGGACTCCATCCCCACGAGCGCTCAAGCGGATTTTGCTCGGCCGACCCGCAACCGCTACACTTCTCCTCAGCATGGCAATCGCACACGACAACCCGCCGGAACGTCTGGTCAGCGCCTCGCGCGCCGACGAAGAGCAGGGTTTTGAGCTGAAACTGCGCCCTCGCTGGCTACGCGAGTTCATCGGCCAGTCCAAAGCCAAGGAGCAGTTGGCCATCGCTCTTGAGGCCGCCAAATCCCGCGGCGAAGCCCTCGATCATGTACTCCTCTTTGGCCCTCCAGGGCTGGGCAAAACCACTTTGGCCACCATCATCGCCAACGAACTCGACGTGGGTTTCCAGCAAACCTCCGGGCCGGCGCTCCAAATTCAGGGCGACCTGACAGCCATCCTCACCAACCTGCGCGAGCGCCAGGTGCTTTTCCTGGACGAAATCCACCGCATGCAGCCGGTGCTCGAAGAAAAACTCTACACTGCGCTCGAAGACTACAAGCTGGACATCATCATCGGCCAAGGCCCCGGTGCGCGCACTCATGTGATGGAAATTCGCCCCTTCACCTTCATCGGGGCCACCACCCGGCCCGGCTTGCTCTCCTCGCCCCTGCGCTCGCGCTTCGGCATTCTGCTGCGCCTGGAGTTCTACACCGAGGAGGAGCTGCGTTTCATCGTCACGCGCTCCGCTGAAGTAATGCAGATTCCCATCGATCAGGACGGCGCATCGGAGATCGCGCTGCGCTCCCGCGGCACACCGCGCATCGCCAACCGGCTGCTGCGCCGCGTGCGCGATTATGCGCAGGTCCGCGGCTCAGGGGTGATCGACCGCCCCACCGCGAACGCAGCCCTCACCATGCTTGAAGTGGACGCTCACGGCTTCGACGAAATCGACCGCAAGCTGCTGCTGGCCATTATTCAGAAATACGACGGCGGCCCCGTGGGCCTGAGCACCTTGGCCGCTACCCTGGCAGAGGAGCAGGACGCCCTCGAAGAGGTCTACGAGCCGTTCCTCATCCAGATTGGCTTCCTCGACCGGACTCCGCGCGGCCGCGTCGCCACGCGTCTGGCGTACGAGCACTTCGGCCTGACCATGCCCGGCCGACAGGTATCGCTGTTTTAGGCTCTGCAAAAGGTAAGGCAGCCATTGCAGAAGTCAAGGGTGCTGCCCCGCTGACTTGCTAACTTGCTAACTCGCTGACTTGCTAACTCGCTGACTTGCTAACTTGCTGACTTGCTGACTTGCTGACTTGCTGACTTGCTGCCCCACGGAGGACAACCATGGCACTCACTGAATCCACCATGCTGGAACTGGATACGACGGCGCCGGACTTTGCCTTGACCGATGTCGTCTCCGGCAAGACAGTTCGCCGCGACGACTTCCGCGGCCGGAAGGCGCTGCTGGTGATGTTCATCTGCACGCACTGTCCCTATGTGAAGCACATCGAAAAGGGACTGGCTGCCTTGGGCACCGATTACTCTGACAAGCCTCTGGGGATTGTGGCCATCAGCAGCAACGATGCGTCAACCCATCCCGCCGACAGCCCTGCCGGACTGACACAGCAAGCCAAGACATTCGGTTTCACGTTCCCTTACTTGTATGACGAAACCCAAGCCGTGGCCCGCGCATATAGCGCTGCCTGCACGCCGGACTTTTTCCTCTTCGACGCCGGTTTTCGCCTAGTCTATCGCGGCCAGTTCGACCCCAGCCGCCCCGGCAACGGCATTCCGGTGACAGGCGAAGATCTGCGCGCCGCCATCGACACGGTGCTCGCGGACAAGCCGCTGCTCAAGGACCAGCGCCCTTCCATCGGATGCAATATCAAGTGGAAGGCGTAAAGGAGCGAGTCAGCAAGTCAGCGCGCCAACAGGCTGACTTGCTGACTCGCTCTTACAACTCCAGCCCTTTCAGGAACTCGCGGAACTTCGGCCCAAGGTCGCTGCGCTTGAGCGCGAACTCGACCGTAGCCTGCAGCATACCGAGCTTGTCGCCGGCATCGAACCGTTTTCCTTCGAATGTGTAACCAAAGACTTTCTCTTCCTTCAGCAGCGCAAGAATGCCGTCGGTGAGTTGTATTTCGCCGCCGGCCCCGGGCGTTGTCTGCTCCAGCAAAGCGAAGACCCGCGGCGTCAGCACATAGCGGCCGATAATGGCCTGGGTCGACGGCGCGTCTTCCAGTTTGGGCTTTTCCACCATGCCGGTGCAGTTATAAATTCTCTTGTTCTGCGGGTCTTGCGAGCCGGCCAGTACGCCGTATGCGCTGATCGACGGACCCTCGATGGTCATGGTCGCGAGCACTGAGCCGCCGCGTTCTTCGAAAACATCGATCATCTGTTTCAGGCACGGCACATCGGCATCAATCACGTCGTCGGGCAGAATGACGGCAAATGGCTCATCGCCCACCAGGTCCTTGGCGCACAGCACGGCGTGGCCCAAGCCCAGCGGTTCCTTCTGACGAACATAACTGATCCGCGCCAGCGCAGAGACGCCGCGCGACACCGCCAGCAGTTCGCTCTTGCCCCGTTTTTCCAGGGTTGCATCCAGTTCGAAGCTGTGGTCGAAGTGGTCCTCCATCGCGCCCTTGCCACGGCCGGTCACGATGATGATGTGCTCGATGCCTGACGCGATCGCCTCTTCCACTCCGTACTGGATGATGGGCTTGTCCACCAGCGCCAGCATTTCCTTGGGAATCACCTTGGTGGCCGGCAAAAAACGCGTACCCAATCCGCCTGCCGGAAAGACTGCTTTTCGTACCTGCTTGCTCATTCTGTCCGCCTCGCTTCAAGTTTGGCCGCAGCTTTCAAGCGGCTTTGAAATGTGCTGCCATCTTACAAGGTCGTTAGAGCTTGTTTCAAAAGCCAGCCCCTGTCAGGGCACGACTTCAGTCGTGCCGAAAAGTCTCCAGGAACAACGGGCTTTAGCCCCCGACGCGCCACATCCTTGCCGCGTCAATCACCCTGCGGCGAGGATCGGATCTCCTCTCTTCAAAGTGCCGGCGATTCATCTCCCAGCAGCGCCTGGCGCACAATCTTGATGGGTGGAAATCCCTGCCGCAGGAAGTTATTGTGAAACTCCTCCAGCGAGAAGGCCGCGCCCTGCTTCTTCTTCACATCCTCGCGCAGCTTCAGAATTTCCAGCTTGCCCAGCGTGTAATAGAGATAAGTCGGGTCGCTGGTGCCGCGCTTGGTCTCCACCATCGCCGTCTCCTTCGACTGGTAACCTTCCTTCTGAAAAAACGCCAGCGCCTCGTCAAAGCTCATTTTGCCTGTATGCATTTGGATGCCGACGATGAAGCGTGCGTTGCGCAGCAATGCGTCCTGCAATTGCCCCAGGCGGAGGAACTTTGACTCGCGCTCATCCTTGGCTCCCGCGCCCGGCTGGCCATAGCCCTCGTCCAGCATCATCTGCTCGGTATAGTGAGCCCAGCCCTCAACGTTGGTGGTCGCGCCCAGCAGCTTCCGCACCCGGCTCGGCGCCTGCGGCACCCACAGAAACTGGATGTAATGCCCCGGATACGCCTCATGGACCGCCGTTGAAATTACCGTGCCCACATTGAATGCGTGCATGAAGCCTTCCACCTGCGCCGGCGTCATCGACGGATCAGGTAGAGTCACATTGAAATAGGCTTCCGTCGCGTGGGCCTCGAACGCGCCCGGCGTGTCCATGCTCGCGAAGGTGGTTGCTCGCATGAAGGGCGGCGTCTCTTCCACAATCGGCCGTACCGTGGAGGGGATGGTCACAATATGATGCGTGCGAATGAAACTGTCCAGCCCGTCAAATGTGGCGCGAAACGCATCCAGCAAATGGTCCGGCGCGGGATGGTTCTCGCCTAACTCCTCCAGCACCGCGCTCGGCTCTTTCGTCGGCTCCAGTTCCTTGGCGAGGTGATTGAAGTGTGCCTGGTTCTTGCGCATGTCTGCCCACGCAATCTCCAACAGCTTGTCCAACGGAAGATCTACCATCTCGTCGTATTGCAGCTTCTTCGAAAACGTCTCCGCACCGATGCGGTAGTCTCCGTTCGACTTGGGCAACAGGTCCGTCTTCAACCAGCCGAGATAACCGTTCAAGGCCGCAATCACCGCCGTATTACTCTGCGCAAACTCGGCCTTCAACGCCGGGTCCTTGGCATCAACAAAGGCCAACGGGACATCATGCTCAAAAAAACTCACAATTCCGGGCATCTGCTCGATTGCAATCTCGGTGTAAATGCGCGGCGGATTCTTCAGGTTGAGTCGCGCATCACTGAGCAGCGCCGGCATCTGCTTTTCCCGCGCCACCAGCGACCGCAGCCGCTCATCCGGCGAAGCGAACTTGCGCTCCATCAGCGTGAACGCCCCATTCGCGCAAGTGCTCGAATAGTTGTCCGCGTTCTTCTCCCACGGGCGAATGGTTTCGAGCGTCAGCAACTGCGAGCGAATCGTCGCCAGCACAATCTCCCGGTCGCTGCGCGGAACAAAATCTGCCGCGTCTGCCTCTGGATGGATCGCCTCGACACATTTTTCAAAATCCTTCAGCGCGGCAATCTCCGCGTCGATGCTCTTGCGCGAGTAGTTCTCCAATTGCGCGTCGTACTGGTGATAGCCAGCCAGCGTTCCGTTTGTCGGCCCGTAGGGAAAATACACCTGGTCGAAATATTCGTTCGAGACCCGGTTGAATTGATCTTTCCAGGCCTCTTTCGTTGCTTGGGCAGTTATCGAAGACATGCAAACTCCAATCGCAAGCGCCGCTACAAACTTATTCATCATGCCTCTCTTCAGCAAAGTCGTCAGATTATAAATGGAAACCGCTAACTTGCTAACTCGCCCATTCCGCGCAGCGGAGGCTAACTCGCTAACTTCGTCCCACGATTATGTCGTTTGCCTTATGCCGTAACTGGCACAGGCGCCAGATCGGCGATCAACTCGTGAATCTCCAGCAGAACTTCGTCGCTGCGCGTGGCAGCCAAAGGATACTTCAGCAGGCCCTGCGGCGTGAATTGCGCGCCGCGCTTGGCGTTGCGCGCGACCATTTTCATCAATTGCCGCGGATCGACGGTTGCGTTCTCGGTAAAGCGAATGTGCAACTCGGTGCGCTTGCGATCGACCTGGGCGACGCCGATTCGCTCGCACTCCAGGCGTACCATGGCCGCTTCCAGAAGATAAACCGTCGCGTCGGGCGGCGTCCCATAGCGATCTTCCATCTCCGCCCGCACCTCGACCACCGCGGTCTCGCTCGTCGCTCCGGCAATTTTCTTGTAGAGCCGCAACCGCTGGTTCTCTTCGGGCACATAGCTCTCGTCGATGCGCAGCGCGATGCCCAGATTGAGCTGCGTCGTGGGCCGCTCATCGCTCGTCTCGCCCTTCATTTCTTTCACAGCGGCTTCCAGCATCGAGGTGTATAGCTCGAATCCCACCGCCTCGATGTGTCCGCTCTGCTCGCCGCCCAGCATGTTCCCCGCGCCGCGCAACTCCAAATCCAGCGCCGCAATCTTGAAGCCCGCGCCCAGATCGCTGAACTCCTTCAACGCCGCCAGCCTTCTGCGCGCAATATCGGTCAACTCCTGCTCGGGGGGAATCAGCAAGTACGCATAGGCACGCCGATTCGACCGGCCCACGCGGCCTCTGAGCTGGTATAACTCGCTCAATCCATGCCGGTCGGCGCGATTGATCAGCATGGTGTTCGCGAGCGGAATGTCCAGCCCGTTTTCGATGATCGTCGTCGCCACCAGCACGTCATACTCGTGGTGCATGAAGGCCAGCATGACCCTTTCGAGTTCCCCTTCGCTCATCTGCCCGTGACCCACAACAACGCGGGCCGTGGGCACTAATTCCTGAATGCGTGCGGCAATTTCGTAGATGGACTCCACGCGGTTGTGCACAAAATACACCTGCCCGCCGCGTTCCAGTTCGACCTCGACCGCCGAACGAATGATCTTTTCGTCGAACTTCGCTACCACCGTCTGAATCGCCATGCGGTCCTTGGGAGGCGTCTCGATCACGCTCATGTCGCGCAAGCCCACCAGCGACATGTGCAGCGTGCGTGGAATCGGCGTGGCGCTCATGGCCAGCACATCGATCTCCTTGCGCATCTGCTTCAGCCGCTCCTTATGGCGCACGCCGAAGCGCTGCTCCTCGTCCACGATCAGCAGGCCCAGGTCCTGAAACTTGATGTCCTTCGACAGCAGCCGATGCGTGCCGATCAGGATATCGATCTTGCCTGTCTCCACGCGTTCAACAATGGACTTCTGTTCCTTCGCCGTGCGAAAGCGCGAGATCATTTCGATATTGATGGGGAATTGCGAAAATCTTTTCTTGAAGGTCTCGAAGTGCTGAAAGCTGAGAATCGTCGTCGGCGTCAGCACGGCAACTTGTTTCCCGTCCTGCACAGCTTTGAACGCCGCCCGCATGGCGACTTCCGTCTTGCCATAACCCACATCGCCGCACAGCAGCCGGTCCATCGGCCTGGTCGATTCCATGTCGTACTTGATGGCACGGATCGCCGATAACTGGTCCTCGGTCTCGGTGTAATCGAACGCGCCCTCGAACTCCCGCTGAAACTCATTGTCTTTCGAAAAAGACGTTCCTTCCGCAGTAGTCCGCTGGGCATATAACTTCAATAGCTCGCCGGCCATGTCCTGCATGGCCTTGCGCACCCGCGCCTTGGTTTTGGTCCACTGTTGCGAACCCAGGCGGTTCAGCACCGGAGCCGGTCCCGCATCCGTCGAGCGATATTTCTGAATCAGGTCGAGCCGTGTGAGCGGCACATATAATTTGGCCTGCTCGGCAAATTCAAGAATCATGAATTCGACCGAGAGCCCGTCCTGCACAATCTCTTTCAGACCTTGATACTGCGCAATTCCGTGTTCCACATGGACCACGTAATCGCCGATGGTGAGGTCGCGGAAATCGGAAACGAACGCTGCCGTCTTCGACCGCTTCGGCTCCGGCCGCGCCGCCACATCCGCATCGTCGGAAAGATCGTTGGCCCCGAACAGAACCAGGTTCGAGTCGCCAAAACTCACACCCGCGGCCAGCGGAGTGCGCACAATCACCGGCACGCGCAAGTCGCCGGCCATGGTACTGCCCTCGTCCATCACCGTGTCGCCGGGGCGCGGACTGCGGCTGCCCAGCCGGTAAGGAATCTGGTACTCGCGCAGCACTGTAGCCAGCCGCTCCACGTCGCCCTGGTGGGTCGCGGCCAGCACAATCCGCGCTTCTTCCGCCATCAGCGCGCGCAATTGCTCGGTCAGCGCCGGAATGGACCCATGAAACCTGGAGGTCGGCCGCGTGTTCAACTCGATCTCGCCCAGCGTGTTGTCCTCATCGAGCACATCCACCACGCCCAGTTGATCCAGGTCCAGTCCCACATGCTTGTCGAGCGCCGCCTGCAATAACTCCGGCCGCAGGTAGATGTCCTCGGGCGTAATCAGCGATCCCATGGCCGAGCGCTCATGGCGCTGCTCAACCTTGTTCCACCAGCGATCGATCTGGTTGCGCACCATCGCCGGCTCGTCGATAAACAACGCGCACTTGGGGCAAAGCGAAAGCAGCGATTTTCCCGCACCGGCCACCGCGGAGAACAACTCCCACCCCGGGAACACGCTTACCCCGCCGGCAGCCGCGGCTTCAACGGCCATCGCTTCTTCGTCCGCGTCTTCCACTTCCAGGCGCTGCCGATTCAGACGTCCATGCACCGCCGCCAGCAGGTGCTCAGTCACCGGCGTCTCGGTCAAGGGGAGCAACTGCGTTTCGTCCAAACCCGCCTGCGACCGCTGCGTTTCCGGGTCGAACTTGCGGATGGTCTCAATCTCGTCGCCGAAGAACTCGATGCGCACCGGCCGGTCCGAATCCGGCGAATAGACGTCCAGAATCCCGCCCCGCCGCGTAAACTGCCCCGGCATCTCCACCAGGTCCATCTGCGTGTAACCCACCGAAGCAAGGTGCCCGGTCAGCACCTCCACGTCCACCTCTTCGCCGCGCTTGAGCGAGACGGTGAGGCCAGCGTAATAGTCGCGATCAAACAGCTTCAGCGCCGCCGCTTCCACCGGCGCAATCAGAATCGAAACTGCCCCAGTGGCCAGCTTCCACAGGGCCGCAGCCCGCTGCTCCTGCACATCGGGGTGAGGGGAAAGATTTTCGAAAGGAAGCACATCGTGGGCTGGCAGCCGGACCACCAGCGCCGGGTCCACCGCGCCGGTCAACTCGCAGCACGCGCGCACCATCGGCTCCAGCGCTTCAGCAGCCTTGTTGTCGGCCACCAGCACAATCACCGGCTGCCGCGCCGCCCGCGCCATCAGCGGAATATAGACCGCCCGCGCCGTAGCGGTCAGCCCGGACACACGTCTTCGCCCCGTACCAAGGCTCAGATGCCTTCGTACGCGTTCAAACCCCGAAGAGTGCTCCAGCTCCGCGAAGATTTCGCGGACAAACGGGAGAATCATGTCGTTCCAGTTTAGCAGCGGCGGCGAAGGTGAGATTTCGAGTTCCACACCCCGGCCGCCCCTCGCCTCAGATGCCAATGTGTTTGCGAATATCCTTCAACAGCACCATCAAATGCAGCGGGTCTGCCTGCGACGGAATAAAATCGAATTGCTCATAATAGCGCCGCGCATGTTCGTCCTTCGCATGCACCGCAAGCGCCCGAATCCCGGCTATATCGGCGGCTTGCAGCGTTCGCAGCACAGCATCTCTCAGCAACGCCCGTCCCACGCCTTTCTTCTGCCAATCTTTGCGAACTGCCAGACGAGCCAGCAACATGATCGGTACCGGATGTTGAGCAAGCCCCTTCTGCAGGCGCTCCGGAGCATCGCTGTATTCGATCTGCCCAACGACAAGGCTGTAATACCCAACCACCGCTTCGTTCACCAGGCCAACATACGTTTGGGCCGCTCCGGCTCCCTGGTTTTGGAGCGCATACTTCCTTAACCAGCCATTCAGAGCTTCTTGTCCGCAGTCGAAGACGTCTACTGGATGATCGCGCCGAAGTTTCTGAATCGAGCGAGTTTCAGTCGTCCCAGTCGCGCTCATTTTGCCGCGCTGGAGTCGAAAAAGCCCGGATCATTGAGGAGCGCCTTCAGGCGAGGCAGCGAGCGCGCGGGCGCATCAAGAGCTGCCTGAAACGCGGTCCATTTTTCTGCATCGAGGCCAAAGACGCGGCGCTCCGCCAGCGTCTCCTCGGCGCGAGAGAGAGCGCTCTCCATCACAAAGTCGCTCATCGAGCGATGAACGGCCGACGCGGCAGCCTGCAACTTTGCCTTTGCCGCGGGCGAAACCCGCACGTCCAGCTTTTCCGTGCGCCGTTCAGCCGATATGGGTTGCGTCGCCATGAGATTCCTCCGCTGCTTCTTTAATCATGATGATTAATTGTCAGGACAATGTCAAGACTAACCTTCCGTCTTGCTTCCAACCTTCGGACAGAATGGGAGGTACGATCTTGCGATCGCTCAGCGGCTAAACCAGTTCGGCCAATGCACAACTCCAGTAGACTGGAAGCCTATGCGACTCGGAATCGATTTCGGAACGACCCGTGTGGTGGTTGCCGCCGTGGATCGCGGCAACTTTCCGCTGGTGAATTTTGAAGGGCCCGATGGGCAGGTGCGCGACTGGTTTCCGCCCATTGCGGCAGTCAGAGGTACCCAGCGAGTCTACGGCTGGGAGGCCATTGCGGCGCAGGAAGATGAGCGCTGGACCGTTCTGCGCTCGCTCAAGCGCCATCTGCGCAGCGCCGGTCCGCATACCGAGGTGCGCGTCGCGGGCCAGTCGATTCCGCTGCGGCTGCTGATGGCCGAGATGATGGCCGCCCTCAAGACGCAGATTCTGGAGCACTCGAACCTGGGCGCGGATTGGGCCGCCGGCTCGGACGCGGAGCCGGAAGAACCGCTCGAAATCATGCTCGGCGTCCCGGCCAGCGCCAACAGCAACCAGCGTTTTCTCACCGAAGAAGCCGCGCAGGAAGCTGGTTTCACCGTGCTTGGCCTGCTCAATGAGCCCTCGGCCGCGGCCATTGAATTTGCCCATCGCAACGGCGCCGAGCGCAAGAGCCGGGTCGGCAGCGGACTGGTGGTCTATGACCTCGGCGGCGGCACCTTCGACGTTTCGCTCGTCAACCTGGGCGAAACCGAGCACACCGTCGAAGCCTCCGATGGTATTGCCGGCTTGGGCGGGGACGACTTCGACGAAATTCTGGCCGACCTCGCTCTCGAGGCCCTTGGCGAACACACCCGTCTGAAACCGTCCGAGCGCTATCGCCTGCTCGAAGAGTGCCGCGAAAAGAAGGAGTCTCTCAATCCCAACACCCGCAAAATCACCGTCGATCTGGAGCGTGTGCGCGCAGGCTGGGAGCAGGTCACCCTCTCTGCGGACGCTTATTATGAGCGCTGCCGGCCCCTCATCGAGCAGACCCGCGGCGTGGTCGACCACCTGCTCGCCACCCACGAAGATCGCTCCCTTGACACGCTCTACGTCACCGGCGGCGGAGCGGAACTGCCTCCCGTGGCCCGCATCCTGCGCGAGAGCTTTGGCCGCAAAGTGCGCCGCTCGGCCTACATGCGCTCAGCCAGCGCCATCGGGTTGGCCATCCGCGCCGCGGGCGACGGGGCATCCGACCAGCTCCCCGACCACGTGCAGGACCAGTTCAATCGCAACTTCGGCATTTGGCGCGAAACCGACTCCGGCGGAACCATCGTCTTCGACCTGATCTTTCCCCGCGGCGTCCGCCTGCCCGCACCCGACGAGCCCCCGCTCCGCTTCGAGCGCGTCTACCAGCCGGCGCATAACATCGGGCGCTTTCGCTATCTTGAGTGTTCGCAGCTCGACGATCACGGCCAGCCCACCGGCGAAATCACCAACTGGGATCAGATTCAGTTCCCCTTCGATCCTCAGCTTGAGCACCACCCAGACCTGGCCTCTGTGCCTGTAGCGCTGCTCGCCGATCCGCACGGCATGGCGATTCGCGAAGAGTACACCTGCGACGCCAGCGGCAACCTCCGCGTCCGCATCTCCGCCGGCCCCTCCGGATTCACGCGCGAATTCTCCATCGCACAACCGGCAAAAGTGTAGCCACAGCCCTAATCCCTAGCCCCTACTCCCTAATCCCTGTCTTTCCCCACCGCCTTGGCGAACGAGTAAAAAAAGTCCAGCGACTTCCAGTACGAATCCACCGGCAGGCGCTCGTCCTGGCCATGAGCGCGGTCGTCGTCGCGTTCGAGAGCAATGGCCGAGAAGCCGTAACAGGGAATTCCCTGCAGCGCGAAGTAGATGGAGTCACTCGCGCCGTTCTCCATCACAGGCGTCACTGGCACACCCGGCCACAAGGCCTGCGTCAGTTTGGTCAACGGGACAAAGACCTCCGGAATCGGCGCGGGCGGAGCCATGGCTTTGCGCTCCGGCGCCGTGTCCGACACTATGTAGGAATCGGAAACGTACTTCACGCTCAACTTCGGGTCGGCGAAGATGCCAATCAACTGCTGGCGAATCTCTTCCGGCGAGTGGCCGGGGAAGATGCGACAATTCACGTTGGCCTGCGCGGTCTGCGCCAGCGCATTGTTGGCGTGGCCGCCACTGAGCCGCGTGGCCACGCAGGTGGTGCGAAAGTTGGAGTTGAAACTGGGCTCGACACTCAAGCGCGCGGCCGCGGCCAGATCCGGCGGCGTGGCCAGGATGGCGTGCATGTCTGCCGCCATCTGCCCTGTCTCCTGGCTGGCCAGATTCGTGAAATAGGTCCGCGTCACCTCGTTCAACTCGAATGGAAACGTGTAGGCCGCCAGCTTGCTGAGCGCCGTGGTCAGCTCATAAATCGCATTGTCCGGCCGGGGCCGCGAACTATGCCCGCCGGGATTCGTAGCCGTAATCTGAAAGTCGGAATAGACCTTCTCCGTCGCTTCTACATCGGCCACCACGGTGCGCCCATGGTCCAGTTCCACGCCGCCCGCGTCGGGATTGATGACGTACGCCGCGTCGACCAGGTCGCGATGCTGCCGCACCAGCCAGTCCGCCCCGTTGAACTTGCCACCCTCCTCATCGGCGGTCAGCGCCAGAATCAGGTCGCGCTTCGGCTTGTAACCCTCCTTGTGCAGGCGCAGAAACGTGGCCACCAGAGCGGCATCGGAGTCCTTCATGTCCTGCGTGCCGCGCCCGTAGTAGTAGCCATCCTTCTCGACAAATTCGAATGGATCCGTGTGCCAGTCGGAGCGCAGCGCCTCCACGACGTCCATGTGGCACAGAAACAGCACCGGCTTCTCGGTCGTGGGACCGGCCGCGCGCAACCGGACCACGAGATTCATCTTGCGCGGATCGGGCCCCAGAAGATGCACGTCTTCGACTGGGAAACCGGCGTCAAGAAACCTCTTCTGCATGGCCGCGGACCCCGCCGTCACGCTGCCTTTGGGCGTGTCCGTAGTGTTGATCTCGATCAGTTGCTTGAAGATTTCGCGAGCCAGCGCGCGGTCCTCCGGCGAAGCCGCGGGCAAAGCGCTCTGGGCAAAGGAGGAGGAATTCCAACAGCAAGCGAGGGCAAGCAAAGCCAGGGAAGCACAACGAACCATTCGACGCATGGAGGCATTGTACGGCGACTCCGCGAGGAATCGGCGGCTTGTTGACCAAGGACCGCGAGCGGCGTACATTTGTAACTGCGACTCATCGTGTCGGAGTTAAGAATGTCGTTTATCAGCACCGGTGTTGAGTACGGCTTGCATTGCCTGCTCTTTCTAAGAGCGGCTTCGGACGGCGGGCCGGAGACGACTGTTCGTGATCTGGCCACGTTTCAGGGCGTTCCGATCGAATATCTGGCCAAGCTCTTTACCAAGCTCACCAAGGCGGGATTGGTGGTTGCCAGCGAGGGTTCGCGAGGCGGATTTGCGCTTGCGAGGGCGGCCGAAGAGATCAGCTTTCTGGATGTCGTGGAAGCGATCGACGGAAAGAAGCCACTCTTTGAGTGCCGCGAGATTCGTGCGCGCTGTGCAGTTTTTGGCTCGGAAGCGCCGGCATGGGCGACTGCGGGCGTCTGTTCGATTCACGAAGTCATGCTGGCCGCCGAGAAACGAATGCGGGATGAGCTGGCAAGCCATTCCCTCGCGGAGATAAGTTCCCGAGTCGCCACAAAAGCGCCTCTGGAGTTCGGCGCACAGGTCTCTGACTGGTTTGATGACCGCACAACGCGCCGTCATGGCGGTTGATCTCAAGCCATTGAGTCCGGCGCGCGATCGACCTGAACTATGCCTTCAATCCACCAAAGGAGTAACAAATGAAACAACGGTTCGATCTAAGTGTCATCGCCAGCGCTGGCTACAAGGCCCTGCTTGGCGTTCACAGCTATGTACAGAACAGCGGACTCAATCACGGTCTCCTGGAGCTAGTGAAGATTCGTGTCTCACAGATGAATGGCTGCGCCTTTTGCCTTGCCATGCACATGCCCCTGGCGCGTCGGCACGGAGTCAGCGAAAGCCAGTTGGACTTGCTGGTGGCGTGGCGTGAAGCGCCAGTCTTCGATGAGCGGGAGCGGGCGGCGCTGGCGTGGGCGGAAAGCATGACTCACTTGAGCGAGGGCGGCGTGCCTGACGATGTTTACGCCCAGGCATGCGAGCAGTTTTCCACCAAAGAGATCGCCGATCTGTCGTTTGCCGTGGCCGAGATCAACGCGTGGAATCGCCTCATGGTTTGTTCGCGCACCCCGGCGCAAATCGCTGTGGACGAGCACCCCGCGGAGACAACCAAATAAGGGGCCCTGCGGCACCCAAATTTGATGAACAACAGGCGGTCAGATGCCCCCTGCAACTTGCATGCTCGAGATAACCGATTTATCGTAAACCCGCCACAACTTTCGAGGTGCACCATGCGTTCCAGGGTCATTGCTGCCGCATTTCTTCTTACTTTCACCGCATCCATCGTCGCCCAATTGCCGGACCCGCCCATCACTCGTCCCAGGATCACCGGCATCTCGCACCTCGCCGTCTACACCTCGGATGCGGCGGCCACCGACCACTACTACCGAGAGGTCATCGGCGCCGCTAGGCTGCCCGATCCTGAAAACCCGCAGGGCGTCCGCTACGCATTCAACCCCACGCAGTTTGTTGAGGTTCTGCCTCTGCCGCCCGGCGCCGGCATCAATCGTCTGGACCACACGGCCTACAACACGGACAACGCCGACGGCCTCCGCAAGTACCTCGCCGCTAAGAGCTGGAAGACGCCCTCCCGGCTGGAAAAAGGCTCAGACGGCAGCCTCCGGTTCACGGTGCTCGATCCGGAAGGCAACAAGGTGGAATTTGTCGAGCCACCCCGTTTGCCCAAAGCTATCGACGCTCCGAACGTAGTCGGCCGCCACATTATCCACGTCGGAATCCTGGTGCACAGCCGGGCTGTCGAGGACACCTTTTATCGCGACCTGCTCGGCTTCCGCCCCTACTGGTTCGGCGGCATGGTCGAGGGCAAAATCGACTGGGTCAGCCAACAGACCCCGGACAGCCACGACTGGTTGGAATACATGATGACCAGCGGCCCGTCCGGCTCAGGCATTCCGGCCACCATGTCGCAGCACGAGTTGGGGGTGCTCGACCATCTTTCCGTGGGCGTGGTCTCGGTGGACATGGCGTACCGAGCGCTCGAAACCGGCAACCGTCTCAGCGGCGTCCACGACGCCCACACCCAGATCGGCAAAGACGGCAAGGGCCAGTTCAACCTCTATGACCCCGACGGCATCCGACTGGAACTGATGAACTTCCACGCCAGCGAAAAGCCCTGCTGCTCGCCCTTCAAAGCCGAAGACCCAGCGGAGTAGTGCAGTATCACGCCGTCCGCTTGCCATCGAAACCGGGCGGCGTGATACTGAAGACGAGGTAAATCATGCCTGATCAGGTCCAGACCGCGAGCACGACACAACCCGTGAACCATCCCGCGAGGACGCCCCGCCGCATCCCCGACCGGCCTTGGTTCAAGCCCTCGCCGCCGCCCAACGCCAGGCGCCCCAAGCCTGTGCTGGTGCCCGAAAGCGCAAAGTAGAAAGACCCCATCATGCCCGACAAAGCGGAGGCGCTCGGAATCCTTCTGGTCCTCCTGCCGGGATTCGCTTCTGCTTACGTCGTCCATATGCTCGCCGTCCGGCGGAAGAAGTCCGATCTGGAAAAGATCGTCGAGGCGCTCCTCTTCAGCCTGTTGTTCTACCTGGTCACGCTGCCGTTTTTCAGCAACACTCTGCCCATCGGCTGGCGTCCCATGGACAATCATCCAGACATCTACCAGGTGACGGTCATCTGGAAGCATCTGGCGGCCTTGGCGGGCCTCGCGCTGGTCTTCGGCGTCGTCTATGCAGCCAATATCAACCACGACTGGCTGATGTCCTTTTTCCGCTGGATCAAGGTGACCGATCGCAGTTCCCGCAGCACCATTTGGAACGACGCTTTCCAGGATCCCGATCTGGATGGCTATGTTCAAGTCGGCCTGTCGGGAGATCGCAACGTCATTGGCTGGGTCAATGACTATTCAGACGAAGAAGGATCCTTCGAGCTTCTCCTCGGCGATGCAGCCTGGGTCGAAAGAGACGGCCGTCTCCAACCGATCAAAGGCCCGGGAATCCTGATCACCAACGAAGCGCGTATCGAATACGTGATGTTCCTCGACCAGGATGAAGCCGACGGAAGCGATTCCCCGGAACAAACTTCCTGAAGGTCCGCAATCCTCGCGCCACAAACTCCCTCGCCCCTTCGCGCTAAAATTCTCGTATGCCCGCCGCAGCGCTATCGCCTGAAGTCTTGGCCAAGTACGAGCCCGTCATCGGACTCGAGGTCCATGTGCAACTGCTCACCACCACCAAGGCCTTTTGCGGTTGCCGCAATCAGTTCGGCTCGGAGCCCAACACCAATGTCTGCCCGGTATGCCTGGCCCTGCCCGGCGCTTTGCCGGTGCTCAACGAGAAGGCGGTCGAGTTCGCAACGCTGGCTTCGCTGGCCATCAATTGCGAGGTGCGCGAGCGCTCCATCTTTGCCCGCAAGAATTACTTCTATCCCGACCTGCCCAAGGGCTACCAGATTTCGCAGTACGACAAGCCTCTGGCGGAAAATGGCTGGATCGACGTGCCAACGGCGGACGGCGAAACGAAGCGCATCGGCATCACCCGCCTCCACATGGAAGAGGACGCCGGCAAAAGCCTCCACGAAGGCTTTGGCGACTCCGCCACGCACACCTATCTCGACCTGAACCGCTGCGGCACTCCCCTGGCCGAGATCGTCTCCGAACCCGACATCCGCACCCCGGACGAGGCGTGGGAATACCTGACCCGCCTCAAGGAAATCCTGCTCTACTGCGGTGTCTCGGATTGCAACATGGAAGAGGGTTCTCTCCGCTGCGATGCCAATGTCAGTGTCCGTCTCCGGGGCGCGGACAAGTTTGGCACCAAGGCCGAAGTCAAGAACCTCAACAGTTTCCGTCACGTCCGCGCCTCGCTGGAATATGAGATCGAGCGCCAAATCGAAGTGATCGAGTCCGGCGACCGCGTCGTCCAGGAAAGCCGCCTGTGGAACGCCGCCGAAGGCCGCACCTATTCCATGCGCTCCAAGGAGCAGGCCCACGATTACCGCTACTTCCCCGAGCCGGACCTGCCGCCGCTCATCGTCTCCCCTGAGTTTCTGGCCGAGACAAGGAAAAAGCTTCCTGAACTGCCCGAAGCCCGCCGCGCGCGCATGATCGCCGAGTATGAAATCGCCAGCCGCGACGCCTTCACGCTGACCGCGACCCGCGAGTTCGCCGACCGCTTTGAGGCCGCCGCAAAAAACGCCCGCAACCCGCGCCGCGTGGCCAATGTGCTGCTCAGTGAAGTCGGCGGACGCCTCAAAGCCCTGAATCTCGAACAGGAGCAGTCGCCCGTCTCCATGACAGGCATTGTCCTGGCCGCCGATCTGCTCGATGAGGGCAAAATCAGCTCCAAGCAGCTCAAGCAACTCTTCGACGTGTGCTTTGAAAAAGGGGAGGATTTCCCCGCTGTGTACGACCGGGAAAAGCCGCAGCAGCTCACCGACGCCTCGGCCATTGAAACCATGATCGACCAGGTGATTGCCGCCAACCCCAAACAGGTGGAGCAGTATCGCGCCGGCAAAAAGACCATGGCGGGCTTCTTTGTGGGTCAGGTGATGAAAGCGTCCAAGGGTCAGGCCAACCCGGCGCTGCTCAATGAACTGGTGACGAAAAAGCTGGAAGGTTAGTCCGCTTTCGGCACCGGCTCTGACAGAACTCTGCGTGCCCCATCCATGAATCGCTTTTTGATTCATGGGTGGGAAACATATCGATCTCGGCGACACACAACAAGATCAAGAACGCTCTAGGCCGCCCACGGGCATTCAGGGAATGCCGTGGGCGTCGGCCTATTTCAGCTTCAGCTCAACCTCGAACTCCTTGCGCGTGTCCCAGGAGCTGACGGTCTTGGTGGCAGTTTTCTTGCCGTCCTTCTCCGCCCACAGCTCATGATCTTCCGCCATGTTCACCTGGGCAAACCGGAACCGGCCCTTGTCGGTCGACGTGTAGCTGCGAATTGCCTTGGACTTCAGGTCCTTGAGGAAGACGGTGGCTCCGGCAATCGGCGCGGAACTGGAATCCACCACGCTGCCCATCACCACCCGCTGGCCCAAATTCTGAGCCTGGGCCGGAAGCGTCCCCACCAGCCCCTGCTGTTGCGTCATTGGAGCCAGACCGGCCGCCAGTGCGGCAAACGCCACCCCGGCCACCAAACTCGTGCACTTAACCCTCACTCTTCCTCCTCGTCCTCGACAAATGGCTCGTCGTCTTCATCCAGGTCGCCGTCCACCCGCGTCAACTCCAGCGGTTCAACGCCAACCACCTCGTACTCGGTTCCACACTCGTCACAGACGAGTACGTCGCCTTCTTCCACTTCGTCCATCTCGACGTCTAGATCATTCTCGCATTCAGGGCAGCTTGGCATGGCAGGCTCCTCTCTCTTTCAAAGGCATTTCGTATTGCAGGATGACGGTACTTCTCTGTACAACTTCGCTATTCTTGGGTAGAAACGGGTTCCAGGTCAAGCGGCGGAGGCCGCAATCGCAATCCAAACTTCCAAGACGGAGGATACGCCATGAACTTACCTCAAACGGTCCTGCTTTGCGCACTTCTGCTGGCAGCGCCGGTATGCCGCGCGCAACCCGATTTCCGGCTCGACGCGGCGCCGGCCGTCCCGGCAACCTCCGACCCAACTATCGTCCGCGCCCTCGAAACCATTCAGCCCACTCGCATTGATCAGACGATAAAAGCCCTGGTCGGGTTTGGTACCCGCAACACACTTTCGAGCATGGAACCAAGTTCGTCTCCTGGATCTTCGTCCGGTCAGGGGATCAACGCCGCCGCCGACTGGATCGCCACCCAATTCGACGAGATCTCCAAGCAATGCGCAGGCTGCCTCGAAGTCCGCCGCGACACATTCATCGAGCCCGCTGGCGACCGCATTCCCCAGCCCACCTCCATCACCAACATCTACGCAATTCTGCGCGGAACCGATCCCGCCCAGGCACACCGCATGTTGCTCGTCACCGGTCACTACGACTCGCGCAATTCCGACGTTTTGGACGCCCGCGGCCCGGCTCCCGGCGCCAACGACGATGCCTCCGGCGTGGCCGTTTCCCTCGAATGCGCCCGCGCCCTCAGCAAACTCCGCTTCCCGGCATCCATCGTCTTTGTGGCCGTGGCCGGAGAGGAGCAGGGCCTCAACGGTTCGCGCCACCTGGCAAAACTGGCCCGCAGCGAAGGCTGGCAGCTTGAGGCTGTGCTCAACAACGACATCGTTGGAGGCAACACCACGCCCGGCGACTCGCTTCAACTCAAAGACCGCGTCCGCGTCTTCTCAGAGGGCGTTCCCATCGCCGCCACGCCCGAGGAAGCCCGCCGCATCCGAACCCTTGGTTTGGAGGACGACTCGCCCAGCCGCCAGCTTGCCCGCGCTGTCGCCGACACCGCCCGCGCTTACTTCCCCGTCGATAAATCTCCCTTTTCGGCCTTCCTGGTCTTCCGTCCCGATCGCTACCTCCGCGGCGGCGACCACCTCTCCTTCAATCGCGAAGGTTTTGCCGCAGTCCGTTTCACCGAGTGGCGCGAGGACTACAACCATCAGCATCAGAACGTCGTCCGACCCGCAGCTGGATCAGGCGATCCGGTGCTCGGCGATCTGCCCGAGTTTGTCGACTTCAATTACGTGGCCAACGTCGCCCGCCTCAACGCCGCCACCCTGGCCACTCTGGCTTCCTCGCCGGGCGAGCCCTTCAAAGTCGCAATCCTGACCGAAAAGCTGGAAAACGGCACCACTCTCCGCTGGACGCCGCCCGCCTCATCCTCCGCCGATCATCCCGTAGACCACTATGAGGTTCTGTGGCGCGAAACCACCGCCGCGGACTGGCAATTCCAGCGCACCATTCCGCCGCCCACACAGCCCTCCTCAACAGATGCCGCAGCCTCACCCATCACCATCACCCTGCCCGTTTCCAAGGACAACGTAATCTTTGGCGTGCGCGCCGTAGACGCCGCCGGCCATCGCAGCTTGGTCGTGGTTCCCTATTGATCCGGCCCTCAAATAGAAGCACCGTGCCCCATCCATTTCGCAGGCTTTATCGCGAAATGGGTGGGAAAGCGCAACACTTTTTAAGCGCCGGATCAATGATGCACCAGCTTTGCCCCCTCTGGAATGCGGACGCCCCATGACACCCACCTGCCCCACGGTTTAACCTGATACCCACGATGGCCCGATTCGGCTCCACTCCGTTTTCCTTCCCCGACTTCCACGGCGCCACGCGCCGCCTGGTGCTCTGGAACCTCGCCACCTTTTTTGCCCTGCTGTTGGCGCAGCTTGCCCTCCGGGACACGGCTCTCCACCTCCAGTTCGCCTTCTCGCTGGATCCTCGCGCGTTCCTCGATGGCTCGATCTGGCAGCCCTTCACCTACAGCCTCGTCCATCCCACGCTTCTGGGCACGCTCTTTGAGCTGCTGTCGCTTTGGTTCCTGGCCGGCTTTCTTGAGAACTTTCACAGTTCCACCTGGGTCACCGGCCTCTACATTGTTTCCGTGCTGGGTACAGCCGTGGCCGCCGTCCTGCTCTACTGGGCCGGTCTCGCTCCAGCCGTGAACCAAATGCTCTTCGGCTGCGTAGGCGGCATCTTCGGCCTGCTGGTGGCCATCGGCGTTCTTTATGGCGATGTGCAGTTCATGATGTTCCCCTTGCCCATCGGCATCAAGGCCCGTTACCTGGTCGCCATCTATGGGCTCATTACCGTGGCCATGCTCTTCGGCCAGCAGCGCATGTACGCCTTTGCCCAGTTGGGCGGCGCTCTGGCTGGCCTGCTCTATATTCGGATGGCGCCGCGCCGGGGCATCGGCCTGGGCCTCAGCGAAAAATGGTATGGCCTGCGCAATCGCTACTACCGCTGGAAGCGCCGCCGCGCCGCCCGCAAGTTTGAGGTCTACATGCGCTCCCAGGGCCGCACCGTCCGCTTTGACGGCCAAGGCCGCCAGATCGACGAAGACCAGGACGACAAAAAGCGCTGGAACTAATCCCGAACAATGCTCGACTCGTCCCTGTGCCCAAAAAGCTCCGTGCCCCATGCTTTCCGCAACCTGACCAGGAACCTCGTCCGCGAAGCGGGCCCGCCGCACCGCAGGTGCCCCCTTCCGTTACAATCCACTCTGGAATGTCTACTCAACTCGCGTTTTTATTTCCGGGTCAGGGTTCGCAGGTCGTCGGCATGGGCCGCGAGCTGGCGGAACACTTTCCCGTCGCCGCCCAGACCTTCGCCGAGGCCGATCAGGCCCTCAAATTCCCGCTCTCCCGGCTCTGCTTCGAGGGCCCCGAGGATCATCTCCGGCTCACGGAAAACACTCAGCCCGCCATCCTCACGGTGAGCGTCGCGGCGTGGCGAGTTCTGGCCTCCCAAGGCATCCAGCCCGCGCTCGCGGCTGGTCATTCTCTGGGCGAATGGTCGGCCCATGTAGCCGCCGGCACGCTCAGCTTTGCCGATGCCGTGCGCGCCGTTCGGGCGCGTGGACGCGCCATGCAACTGGCAGTCCCGCCCGGCCAGGGCGCCATGGCGGCCATTCTCTCGCTTGACCCGGCCCAGGTGGCCGAGGCCTGCCGGCAAGCCGCCCAGGAGACCGGTTTCATCGTCACCGCCGCCAACCTCAACTCACCCGGCCAGACCGTCATCTCCGGCGCTCACGCAGCCGTCGAAAGGGCGTCTGTTCTTGCCAAGGAAAAGGGCGCCCGCCGCGCCGTCATGCTTCCCGTCAGCGCGCCCTTCCATTGCGCCCTGATGCAGCCCGCCCAGCAGGAAGTGGCCCGCGTGCTCGCCGGGTTCCCCTTGGCCAATCCACGCATCCCCGTGGCCGCCAACGTGACCGGAGGCCTGGTCACTACTGCCGACGCCGCCCGCGACGCCCTCATACGCCAGGTCACCGGCGCCGTTCGCTGGGTGGACTGCATCAAGGCACTGATTGCCGCTGGAGCAACCACCTTCATCGAGGTCGGTCCCGGCAAGGTTCTTTGCGGCCTGCTGCGCCAGATCGATCCGGCGCAAAAAAGTCTGAATGTGGAAGATGTCGCCAGCCTGGAGAAGACGCTCGCAGAACTGGCCAGCGAAGATTCCTCGAACGGATAAGACCTCCGGGACGCCAGCTTACAGGCCCGCCGGCTTATTTCCTGGCGGGCTTTTCTGTTTCCGCGGCGAGTTGTTTGGAATGCTCGTAGGCGTTCTGCGAGTGTTCGAGAGCCTGCCGACTGAGTTCGTGGGCCGTCAGGTGGTCCCCTTTGCCGTGCGCTTCAGCGGCGGAGGTGTGTGCGTGAGCTGCCAGGTTGTGGAGTTCTACGGCGCGATCGTGCGTGCTCTGGGGCATGGTGTTCTCCTTCCTTGTTCGATGCAAACCCACAGACGGCGTCCGGGGATCACGTTCTCGGAAGGCCTTGCCGGGGTGGCATCAAGCAAATGGGCTCCACTCTCATCGCCCTTCCGCGAAAAGAATGGAGCCCACGAACCGGCTTTCGCCGATCCCGCTCTTTGGCCATGTTCCAGCCACGTTGCTGACTCGCTGACCTGCTGACCCGCGATCCCGCTGCCTCTACGGCCCCAGGTAAATTTCCACATCCGGCGGCGAGAAGTTGAGTTGATGCGTCTTGGGGTCGTAATCCAGATTGAGCGGCTTGCTCTTGCGCCCGTTGACCATAATGGCCATCAGCAGCACATTGCCATACATGCGCGCCGCAACAATCTTGTGGCTCTGAATAGCGCCGTACTCGTTCTCCGAGCTGGTCGAGCTCCAGTCCTGCTGGAACCGCTTGAATGTATAAGACCCGGCCTGATCTGGATGCTGTTGCCAGTTCTTGTCATGGAGCCAGATGCCGTATGCGGTGGGCATGTCGTTCTTCTCGACCGCCGTCAGAAACCGGTTGGCCGTCATTCGTCCGCGCAGGTGGCTGTTCCAGTTCCACGGAAAATCCACCGGGCGACCAGCCACCAGCCACCAGCCAACAAACAGCACCAGCAGCAGTCCTCCAGCGCTCCACAGAATCAAGCGCCGTCGGCGATCGCGAACCTCATCAAACACTGGAGCGTCGAGCAAGGTCATAGGCAGTTTCCTCAAAATACAGGGATCAAGGGACAGGGAACAGAGAACAGGGATCAGGGATCAGGACCTCGGCGGCTACCGAATCAACCGGTTCCCCACTCTTCATTAGACACCGGAACCACGCCGCAAGTTCCCAGGCCGAATCTTACACTCGCCGTCGTCCGCGTGAAGCCGCCTTCTGTTCCCTGTTCCCTGATCCCTGCTTCTTTACTCTTCCCGGCTATACGTCGTCCGGCTCTTCTCCGCGTGCCGCTGAAGGGCCAACTCGATGAGCCGGGTAATCAGGTCCTTGTAGCTGAGGCCGGTGGCCTCCCACAGCTTGGGGTACATGCTGATGCGGGTGAATCCGGGCATGGTATTCACTTCGTTCAAGAAGATGCGCCGCTTGCCATCCGGCTCCATCAGGAAGTCCACCCGGGACAGGCCCGACAGATCGCAAGCCCGAAAGGCCGCGACCGCCATCTCCCGAATCTGCTTTGTCTCTTCCTTGCTCAGTTTGGCCGGAATCACCGGAACCGAACCCTCGGAGAGATATTTGGCCTCGTAGTCGTAGAATTCCTTGCCGGGAATGATCTCGCCCACCACGCTGGCCTTGGGATCGTCGTTGCCCAGCACCGCAACCTCGAGTTCGCGCGCCTTGGCGCTCTTGCCGCCTACGCCCGCCTCCACGATCAGCTTGCGGTCGTACTTGGCGGCCAGCTTCAGCGCCGCCGTCAGTTCCTTGCGGTCATGCGCCTTGGAGATGCCCACCGACGAGCCCAGATTCGCCGGCTTCACAAACACCGGGTACTTGAGCGCCGCTTCCACCTGCGCAACGGCCTTGCGCGGGGACTTCTCCCACTCCGCACGGAGCAGCGTCACGTGCTTGACGATGGGCAGCTTGGCTTGCACAAACAGGCGCTTCATCACGTCCTTGTCCATGCCCGCCGAGGAGCCCAGCACGCCCGACCCGACATACGCGATGCCCGCCAGTTCGAACAGTCCCTGGATGGTTCCGTCCTCGCCAAAGGTGCCGTGCAGCACAGGAAACACCACGTCCAGCGATTGCCCGTCCAGCGCCGCATGGCTGTCGAGGGCAGAATGGCTGGTCGTGCTCAATGCAGCGGCGGCCGCAGCCGGTTCCGGAGCCAGCAGCGCCGGCTTTCCCTCGGTCAGCACCCGCGCCCCCGGAGTCGCCGCCGGGTCGCCTGCCCGTAGTTTCTTCGCCGATTTCGAGTCAGTTTCCGCCTGCGCCGTCTCGCCCGACCCCAGTTCAGCCGGCCCGGACCCCTCCAGCAGCCCTTGCGCCGCCGAAGCGGTCAACCAGTGCCCTGACTTGTTGATGCCGATCGGCACCACATCAAACTTCCGTCGATCAATTGCCTTCAAAACCGAAGCCGCTGAAAGCAGTGAAACCTCATGCTCCCCGCTTCGCCCGCCAAAGATAAGCCCTACACGCAGTTTTTTTGCCATTCTTCTATTTCACACCATCAGGGACGGTTAGGCGCGTCGCGGGAATCCAGCGTTCCAATACCCGCCTGATACGGAATGAACTGGGAGAGAAGACGGCGCATGGCCATAATTGCCCAGAGAAAGACTCGGCAAGCTGTGCGCTACCGCCGGAGTGGTTTGATCCGGACGACGATCTTGACCGTCGCGACCCAGTTCCGATGGGAAAGGTGTCACGCGTCCTCAATCTCCACCATTGAGGCCTATTGATCCAGCCCTTAAAAGAGCGTTGGGCTTTCCCACCCATTTCGCGATAAAACCTGCGAAATGGATGGGGCACGGTGCTTCCATGCGGGGACCGGATCTATAAGCTCGTCGAGAAGAGTGGACGAACAACGGAAATTTAACAGCGCATTAAAAAGTGGAAAGTTGTGACGAACTTCCCTGGGGTGGGGGAAAACTTGCACCCTGGCCATAGTGGCTTTCCACGTAGTGGTCGAGAATCTGCTTGAACTCGGCCACAATGGAGTCGCCGTGCAGCGTCTTCAAGAGCTTGCCATCGACATACACCGGCGCCTTTGGCTCTTCGAAGGTGCCCGGCAGGCTGATGCCCAGGTTGGCGTGCTTCGATTCGCCGGGGCCGTTGACCACGCAGCCCATGACAGCCAGCTTCAATTCCTCGACGCCAGGATACTTCTGCCGCCACTCGGGCATGGAGGTGCGCAGATAGCTCTGAATCTGCTCGGCCAACTCCTGGAAATAGGTGCTTGTCGTGCGGCCGCAGCCGGGGCAACTGGTGACCTGGGGGGAGAAACTGCGGATGGAGAGCGATTGCAGAACCTGCTGGGCAGCCAGCACTTCCTCGGTGCGGTCGCCGCCCGGCTTGGGGGTCAGGCTCACGCGAATGGTGTCGCCGATTCCAGCCAGAAGCAGCGGTGCGAGGCCGACCGCGGAAGCAATCAGGCCCTTGGCGCCCATGCCAGCCTCGGTCAGTCCCAGATGCAGCGGATAATCGCAGCGCGCAGCGAGATTCGTATAGACGTCGATGAGATCGCGAACGCCGCTCACCTTGGCCGACAAAATGATCTGGTCGTGGCCCAGGCCGTAGTGCTCCGCGGCTTTGGCCGAGTCCAGCGCGCTGCGCACCATGGCTTCCATCATCACTTCACGGGCGGGCAGAGGCTGCGGAAGACGGCTGTTTTCGTCCATCATGCGGGTCAGCAAAGATTGATCGAGCGAGCCCCAGTTGACGCCGATGCGCACCGGCTTCTGGTTTTCGATGGCGCACTCGATCATGACCTGGAAATTGTCGTTGTCCTTCTTGCCGATTGACGCATTGCCCGGGTTGATCCGGTACTTGGCGAGCGCCCGCGCCGTGGCGGGAAACTTCTTGAGCAGCAGGTGGCCATTGTAGTGAAAATCGCCCACAATCGGCACACGGAGTCCGCGCTTGTCGAGACCCTCGACAATGTATGGAACGGCGGCCGCCGCCTCATCGTTATTCACCGTGACGCGAACAATTTCCGACCCCGCCAAAGCCAGAGCCGCGACCTGTTCGATGGTGCCTGCAATGTCCGCCGTGTCGGTGTTGGTCATCGACTGCACGACCACCGGAACCGCCCAGCCCACGCGAACCTGCCCGATTTTGACCGTGCCCGTTTTCCTGCGCTGAATCTCCGCCATATCCTCTAGTGTACCCGCAGAGCGGTACGAGGAAAACCCCGGACGGCCTCAGGGTTGGGCGGTTTCCCGGCCTTCGCGACGGCAACCATGCTCGATTCTGCTGTTGAGATCGGGTGAGCCAGATTTAGGGACTACCATGAATTCCTCGAAAAGGTGAGCCCCTGGCTGTCGCTCCGTTTCCTTCTGATCCCCTCGTTCTCGAGTTCCAGCGCGGCTTGCTTCGGGGGGCGCGTAACATGAGCTTCCACTCCAAAAGCAAAGCTTGCGAAACTGTCTCGCTCCCTCACAGGATCTTCTTCCCAAATGCCGAGCAGGCCAGTTCAACTGCCAAATCCGCCGTGCGGTTGTGCTCGTCGATCACCGGGTTCACTTCAACCATCTCGAAGCTGAGCAGGCGCCCGTGATCGGCGATAATCTCCATGGCCAGGTGGGCTTCGCGATATGTCGCCCCACCGCGCACCGGCGTCCCGACCCCCGGCGCGTCCTCCGGATCGATCCAGTCCATGTCCAGCGACACATGGTATCCGGCCGTCCCGTTTCCGGCCACGCTCAAGGCCTCTTCCATCACCGCTCGCATCCCGCGCTCGTCGATGTCGCGCATGGTGAACACCTCGGCCACGCCGGCGCGGCGAATGTTCTCCCGCTCAGCGGCGTCGATGTCCCGCACCCCGATCAGGACCGTGTTCTCGGGCGCAATTTTGGGTGCGTAGCCGAAGATGTTGCCCAGCGCGTCCGGCCCCAGGCCCAGAAGGGCGGCCAGCGGCATGCCATGCACATTGCCCGATGGCGAAGTCTCCGGCGTATTGATGTCGGAGTGCGCATCGATCCAAAGCACGCCGATCTTCTCGCCCCAGCGGCGATAGAATGCCGCCACTCCCGACACCGACCCGGCCGCCAGCGAGTGATCGCCGCCCAGCACCAGGGGAATCATGCCATCTTCCAGAATTTTCATGACCGCCTCGGCGGTGCGTGTGCAGGTTTTGGCAATCTGCCGCAGATAGCGCGCGTTTTCTTTGCCCGCAGCCTGGGTTTCGGCTATCTCGACGGGGATGTTGCCGCCATCGGTCACCTCGTGCCCCAGGGCCTCCAGGCGCGCCTCCAGCCCGGCCACGCGCATCGCGGAAGGGCCCATATCCACGCCCCGGCGGCTGGCCCCCATATCCAGCGGCACGCCAATCACCCGGATGCGCCGAGCCAGCGACGCCTGCGTGCCTCTGCGCGAAAACGCGGTGGAGGGGATGGAAAGCTCATCGGAATTCGACATCGAAACAGCTCCTTCGGTCCGCACGCAGCCAATCGAACTGCTTTGCCCTCATGGGGTCCCACATTTGGTATACCTCATCCTGCCCGTCCGTCCGCAGCGTCTTCCTCACGGAAATCCCGCCTTGCGCGATGGCGGGAAGGGTACCTAAGTTGTGAAGCAACCACAGGGTGATCATTAGAGCAGATTCATCCAAGCGTAGACTGAGCCTATACGAATTCCCAGTGTTTCTTCTGGTGCTCCGCGCTCCGGCTGCTCTTCCCAGGGAAAAGTGATTCATTCGGGAACACCGCCGATAAGCATTCGCAGTGAGTCTTGGCGAACACATACCAGTGCGACGCGGAATTTTCGTCATGAAGAAGTTGATTTCAGCGATCGCCGTCTTTTTTTTGTGCTGCATGGCTGCCCCCGCAGCAGTGCCTGGGCCTCTGACCTCCCTGCGCGCCATTCACGCACTCACAAATGCGCAGGCCAGCCAGGCGCTGCCGGTGGCTTTTGAAGCCACGGTCACTTACTTTCGCTGGTACGAAAGCACGCTGTTTGTGCAGGACGACGGCGTGGCACTCTATGTGCAGACTCCGCCGGGCGCCAAGGTGGCCCCTGGAGACCGCGTATTGGTGCGGGGAATTACCCACAATAGCTTCCGCCCTGAAATTTTCGCCGGCAGCGTCACAGTGCTTCATCCCGGCAAAATGCCCGCTCCCCTTCCGGCAACTTTCGACAGCATGATTGGCGGACAGTTCGATTCCCTTCGAGTCAAAGTGCGCGGACTGGTGCGCACGGCCGACCTTGCGTTCAGTACCGCAGCCCCGGTCCGCAGCATCGCCCTGCAAGTGCTCACCGAAGGGGGCGCGATCCACATAGTGCTGGAGAGCGACGATGAGAGCGCCCTCAAAAATCTTCTGGACGCTGAAGTCGAGGTGACCGGGGTCGTCTCGGGCAGGTTTGACGGCAAGATGCAACTCACAGGATTGGATCTCGACGTCCCCTCGCTCGACGGCATACGCATTCTCAAACGCGCCAACGCCAGTCCCTGGTCGCTTCCCGTTACGCCGATGGACGAAATCCTCTCGGGATACCATGAGAACAGCCTCAGCCAAAGAGTTCTGGTGCATGGAGTAATCACGTACGATCAGCCTGGCTCCATGATCGTGCTGCAAAGCGGCTCCAAGAGCCTCCAGGTCATGACCCAGTCGTATAGCCCCTTGCGAATTGGCGATCAGGCGGACGCAACCGGCTTTCCCGATTTGCGCGACGGCTTTTTGACCCTTATGCGCTCCGAGGTCCGGGACAGCCAGAAACAGGCGCCGATTCCGCCGATGCCGGCCAGTTGGGAGCAGCTCTCCTCGGCCGGATCCATCTTTGACCTCGTCTCCATTGAAGCGCGGGTGGTGGTGGGCGTCCGGGAAGCATCGCGGGATGAATATGTTCTGGTCTCGAACGGGCACTTGTTCTCTGCCATCTACCAGCATCCGGACATGCGCAGCAAGATCCCGCTTCCGGCCATGAAGCCGGTTCGGGCCGGCTCAAGAGTTCGGGTCACCGGCATTTGCATGTCCAGCAGTGCGGACCCTTTCAGCGGACCGGTGTCGTTTGAAATCCTGCTGCGCTCGTTTGACGACGTCTCGGTTGTCGCCAGCCCTCCTCTGGTGAATGTGCGCAACCTCGCCCTTGTTGTCGGCTTGCTGCTGATCGTCGTGTTCGCGGTGGTTGCCAGGGGTTGGACGCTGGAACGCAGCATGCGCCGGCAAACCGCCTCCATGGCCGCTCTCACCGAGGCCGAGGCGGCGATGGAACGGCGCCGCAGCCGCATCCTCGAAGACATCAACGGCACCGCGCCCCTCTCCGGAATTCTCGAAGAGATCGCAGGCCTGGTTTCTGTCCAGTTGGAAGGCGCGCCTTGCTGGTGCGACATTACCAACGGGGCCCGGCTCGGCAAGTACCCTGGTGAACTTCAGGGCCTGCGTATCCTGCAAGGGCAGATTTCCGCGCGCTCCGGATCGCCGCTCGGTACGATCTTCGCCGGACTTGCAGCGTCGAGCCAGCCATCCCCGCGCCACGGCGAGGCGCTCGCCATGGGAGCACGGCTGGCCACGCTGGCCATCGAAACCCGCAACCTCTATTCCGACCTGATGCACCGCTCGGAATTCGACCAACTTACCGACATCCACAATCGCTTCTCCCTGGCGAAACACATCGACGCATGCATTGAGGAGGCGCGCCGCAAGGCCTCGATCCTGGGCCTGATTTACATCGATCTCGATGAATTCAAACAGGTGAACGATCTTTACGGCCACCACGTCGGCGACCTGTATTTGCAAGAAGTCGCGCTGCGCATGAAGCAGCAACTGCGCACCGGCGACCTGCTGGCGCGGCTCGGAGGCGATGAGTTCGCCGTGCTGGTCCCCGTGGTGCGCAATCGCGCCCATGTCGAAGAGATGGCGCTCCGCCTGGAACACTCCTTCGACGAGCCCATCACCGTCGAAGGCTGCACCCTCCAGGGCACAGCCAGCTTCGGCATCGCTCTCTACCCGGAGGATGGCGACGCCAGGGAGACTCTGCTAAGCGCCGCCGACGCCGCCATGTACGTGGCCAAACACGCCCGGCGACAAATCACGGCCAAGTCCTAACCACCACTTTTGTCCGCGTGCCACGCCGGGACGGGGTCCTTTACTTCTGAGTCTTTCAAAATCCGCACCACCGCGAGGATCGTGTTCCAATTGCGCGTCGTCGCCGGCGCACCGAAGAGCCTGTCGATCTGACCCAGATACCCGATCGTCTTCATATGGCGACGATACAATCCCCAGACAAATGGTTCCTTCGAGGCGATCACGCGCACCAGCCACTCACCGTCCTGGGGAAGGCTGCAAGGGATTGCCGACGTGCATTTGCCGGATTTCGACAGGATGCTCACGAATCGGACCATGTCGGGGTGCAGCGGTTCGATGCCAAAGGGGTTTTCCTTTTCAAGGCGCAGCAGGTCGCGGCCGTCGCAGAGCGCGGCTTCCGTTTCAAAGGACAGCTTTTGAATCAGTTCAGTGCGGAATTTCGTGCGCGATCCCGGTCGCCGGACGACCAGCGTGCCGGCAGCGCCGACGTTTACGACGTCGAAGTCCCTGAGTTCCCTCGCCAGGACGCTGGGGCGAAACCGCCGATGCCCGCCAACGTTGATGCCCCGCAGGAAAACCACAAGAGCCATGTCCTTCACTCCGCCAATTGGGTTCGCAGTCTCGGCGAAATCAGTGTACCCGGCGCACAACGACACCGCACACAAAAAGGCCCGGCTTGCGCCGGGCCTTTCTTGTTGTTGACGGGATGACGTTGCCTTGTCGGCTGCCTTACTCGGCTGCCATTTCCTCGGCTTCGCCTTCCTGGCGCATGAGTTCCAGTTCGCGCTCGGCGGCTTCGATCTCTGCCGAAACCTCCTGCTGTACGCGGGCTGCCGCTTCTTCCAGTTCCGGAGAGAGCTGGACGTTGCGGTAGTACTCGAGGCCCGTGCCGGCCGGGATGAGCCGTCCGACAATGACGTTTTCCTTCAGGCCGCGCAAGTTATCGATCGCGCCGTTGATGCTGGCTTCGGTCAGTACGCGGGTGGTCTCCTGGAAGCTGGCGGCCGAGATGAAGCTGTCGGTCGAAAGCGACGCCTTGGTGATACCCAGCAGAAGCGGACGTCCGGTGGACGGGCGGCCTCCATTGGCCATGACCCGGTCGTTCTCTTCGCGGAAGCGGAAACGGTCGACCTGCTGCTCCAGCAGGAAGTTCGTGTCGCCTACATCGTCGATCCTCACCCAGCGCAGCATCTGCCGGACAATCACTTCGATGTGCTTGTCGCTGATGGCCACGCCTTGCAGACGGTAGACTTCCTGAATTTCGTTCACCAGGTAGCCCTGCAGAGCCTTCTCTCCCAACACATCCAGAATGTCGTGCGGGTTCAAAGGTCCGTCCATCAGCGGGTCGCCGGCGCTCAAGCGCTCGCCTTCCTGCACGTTGACGTGAATACCGCGCGGCACCGAGTATTCCTTCTCGTCGCCGTTGTCCGCGGTTACGTAAATCTTGCGCTGACCCTTGACCACATCGCCAAAGCGAACCACGCCGTCGATCTCGCTGATGATGGCCGTCTCACGCGGCTTGCGCGCTTCGAACAGTTCCACCACGCGCGGTAGACCGCCTGTGATGTCCTTGGTGCGAGTGCTCTCCTTGGGAATCTTGGCCAGCACGTCGCCCGGGCCCACTTCCTCGCCATCCTGAATCATCAAGTGAGAGCCGCGAGGCAGCAGGTAGCGCTTGTGAGTCTTCGCATTCTTCACCACGAAGGTCGGTTGACGCTTTTCATCGGGAGAGTCGGCCACCACCCAACGCGAGAGGCCGGTGACTTCGTCGACTTCCTCGTTGAGGGTGATGCCTTCCTGCAGATCCTTGAACTGCACTGTGCCGCCGATTTCCGTCAGGATCGAGTAGGTGTATGGATCCCACTCTGCCAGCGCCTGGCCCAGCTTGACCTGATCGCCGTCTCTCACCTTCAAGCGCGCACCATAAACCACCTGGTAGCGCTCTTTTTCGCGGCCTCGTTCGTCGTGAACCGCAATCGAACCGGAGCGGTTCATGGCTACCAGGAAACCGTCACGCGCTTCCACGGTATTCAGGTTGAAGAAGCGCACAGTGCCGTTGTTCTTGGCGTCCAGGCGCGACTTGTCTGAAACACGGCTAGCCGTGCCGCCGACGTGGAAGGTACGCATGGTCAACTGCGTTCCCGGTTCGCCGATGGACTGCGCGGCAATGACGCCGCAGGTTTCGCCCAGTTCCACCATGCGGCCCGAACCCAGGTTGCGCCCGTAGCACAGCGCGCAAACGCCGCGCCGCGACTCGCAGGTCAGCACCGAGCGGATCTTCACCCGCTCAACGCCCGCGCCCTGAATGGCAACGGCGATATCCTCGTCGATGCCCTGGTTCACATCCACCACGATGTTGCCGTCGTAGTCCTTGATCCGCTCCAGGGTGACGCGGCCGATAATACGGTCGCGCAGTTCCTCGATGATCTCGCCCGACTCAACGATCGATCCGACGTAAATGCCCTCGACCGTACCGCAATCGTACTCGGTCACAATCACGTCCTGTGCCACGTCCACCAGGCGGCGGGTCAGGTAGCCGGAATCGGCCGTCTTCAACGCCGTATCCGCCAGGCCCTTGCGGGCGCCGTGCGTCGAAATGAAGTACTCGAGAACCGTCAGTCCTTCGCGGAAGTTCGCCGTGATGGGCGTCTCAATGACTTCACCCGAAGGCTTGGCCATCAGTCCGCGCATACCGCTGAGCTGGCGAATCTGCTGCTTCGAACCACGGGCGCCGGAATCGGCCATGATGTAAATCGGGTTCATGACCCCTTCGTCGTCCGCCCTTTTCATGTTGCCGAACATCTCGTCGGCCACCTGGTCCGTCACCGCTGACCACATCTGGATCACCTTGTTCGAGCGCTCGCCGTTGGTGATGGCGCCGTCCATATACTGCTTCTGGACCTCGATCACCTTCTTGTCGGCGGCGTCCACAGTGGTGTACTTGCTGGCCGGAATCACCATGTCGTCCAGGCCTACCGAAAGACCGGAGCGCGTGGCGTAATTGAAGCCCAGCGACTTGATCTTGTCCAGCATGCCGACCGTTACCTCGAGACCGAGGTTCTGGTTGCAATAGTTCACCAGCTGGCCGATGCCCTTCTTCTTCAGCAGGCCGTTGACAAACGGCATGCCCGGCGGCAGCGAGTCATTCAGAATCACGCGGCCCACGGTGGTCGAAATGTACTGCTTGTTGAAGTCCACCGACTCGGTGTGCGTCAGATCCTGGTCGTCATAGGCCGTGGTCATATCCAGCACCTTGCCCGTGTAGCGCAGCCGGATGGGCGAAAGCGTCTCCACTTCCTTGGCTTCCAGAGCCATCAGGATCTCTTCCGTGTTGGCGAACACGCGGCCCTCGCCCTTGGCGCCCTTGTGCGCCTTGGTCAGGTAATAGAGGCCGAGAACCATGTCCTGCGTCGGCACCGTAATCGGGTGACCGGACGCCGGCGAAAGGATGTTGTGCGAGGCCAGCATCAGCACGCTGGCTTCAATCTGCGCTTCCGGAGACAGCGGAATGTGCACTGCCATCTGATCGCCGTCGAAGTCGGCGTTGAACGCCGTACAAACCAACGGGTGAATCTTGATGGCCTTGCCTTCCACCAGCACCGGCTCAAAAGCCTGGATGCCCAGGCGGTGAAGCGTGGGAGCGCGGTTCAGCAGCACCGGATGGTCCTTGATGACCTCTTCCAGAATGTCCCACACCACCGGATCCTGCATCTCTACCATCTCTTTGGCCTGCTTGATGGTGGTGCAGTGGCCGGTCTGTTCCAGGCGATGATAGATGAAGGGCTTGAACAGCTCGAGCGCCATCTTCTTGGGCAACCCGCACTGGTGCAGCTTCAAGTCAGGTCCGACAACGATGACGGAACGGCCCGAGTAATCGACGCGCTTGCCGAGAAGGTTCTGACGGAAACGGCCCTGCTTGCCCTTCAGCGTATCGGAGAGCGACTTCAGCGGACGGTTGTTGGCGCCGCGCAGCACGCGGCCGCGACGGCCGTTGTCAAACAGCGCATCGACAGCTTCCTGCAGCATGCGCTTTTCGTTGCGCACAATCACTTCCGGCGCATGCAGGTCCATCAGCTTCTTCAACCGGTTGTTGCGGTTGATGACGCGGCGGTAAAGGTCGTTCAAATCCGAGGTCGCAAAGCGGCCGCCATCCAGTGGCACCAGCGGGCGCAGCTCTGGAGGAATGACGGGCAGCACGTCCAGAATCATCCACTGCGGCTTGTTATCGCTCTTGCGGAATGCCTCCACGACCTTCAGCCGCTTGGCATACTTGATCTTCTTCTGCGCCGACGTTTCCGTCTTCATGCGCTCGCGCAGCTCAATGCCCAGTTCGTCGATCTGCACCCGCTTGAGCAGTTCCTTGATGGCTTCCGCGCCCATCATGGCCTTGAAGCCCGAGGGACGGAACTGCTGATCGAGTTCGCGGAACTTGGTCTCGTCCTTGATGATCTCGCGTTCCTTCACCGGCGCGTCACCGGGATCGACCACCACATAGGATTCGAAGTAGAGAATGCTCTCCAAATCGCGGAGAGAAATGTCCAGCAAGTGACCGATGCGCGAAGGCAGGCCCTTGAAGAACCACACGTGCGAGCACGGCGACGCCAGCTCAATGTGGCCCATGCGCTCGCGTCGCACCTTGCTGACCGTCACTTCCACGCCGCACTTGTCGCAGATTACGCCGCGGTGCTTCATGCGCTTGTACTTGCCGCACAGGCACTCCCAGTCGGTCACCGGTCCAAAGATGCGGGCGCAGAACAGGCCGTCGCGCTCCGGCTTGAAGGTACGGTAGTTGATGGTCTCCGGCTTGGTGACCTCACCATGCGACCAGCTGCGGATCTTCTCCGGCGATGCCAGCATGATGCGGATTGCGTCAAAGTCAGTAATGGGGCTCGAAAGCTCAAACGGGTTCGAACGGAACAAGGCGACCCTCCTTGGCGGGCCTTTCGGCGCCTGCCGCGGCTTTTCCCGGGATGCTTTACGGGTCCTTCCTTCCCGGGAAGCGGTGTTTGCCGCTCTCAAGAAGAACCCTGAACAACTCAGCTAATAGCTTCTAGCTACTAGCTTCCAGCTCGCTTTGCTGCTATCAAGTGCTTCAAATCGGCACTCAAGAGCTAGCAGCTAGCGGCTAGAAGCTAGTGGCTGCTTTCAGTCAGCGACTGCCGCTACTTCCGGCGCGGGCACCTTCTTCACCAGATCCGCCCGCTTGATCAGTTCCACATCCAGGCACAGCGACTGCAACTCGCGAATCAGCACGTTGAACGACTCTGGAACGCCTGGCTCAATCGCCGCCTCGCCCTTCACGATGGCCTCGTAAATCTTGGTACGGCCATACACGTCATCCGACTTCGCCGTCAGCAATTCCTGCAAGATGTACGCGGCGCCGTATGCTTCGAGCGCCCACACTTCCATCTCGCCGAAACGCTGCCCGCCGAATTGCGCCTTGCCGCCCAGAGGCTGCTGCGTAATCAGTGAGTACGGCCCGATGGAACGCGCGTGAATCTTGTCGTCCACCAAGTGCGAAAGCTTGAGCATGTAGATGTAGCCCACCGTTACCGGCTGCTCAAACTGCTCGCCCGTCATGCCGTCGAACAGCGCTGTCTTGCCCGAAGAAGGCAAACCAGCCGAAGCCAGAAGCGCCTTGATCTCGCTCTCCTGCGCTCCATCGAAGACCGCGGTGCCGAACCAGATGCCCCGCTTCATGCCCTTCGTGACGCGCAACAGCATCTCGTCGTCCAACTCAAGCAACTGCCGCAGCGCCGCGGTTCCGGCGAATTCCCTCGTCACCAGTTCGCGCACATACTGCGCTTCACTGTTGGCTGCGACGAGAGCGGCAATTTTCTCACCCAGCGCATGTGCGGCCCAGCCCAAGTGAGTCTCAAGGATCTGACCCACGTTCATACGGGAAGGCACGCCCAGCGGATTCAGAACAATCTCCGCCGGTGTGCCATCGGGCAGATACGGCATATCTTCCTCAGGAAGAATGCGCGCAATCACGCCCTTGTTGCCGTGGCGTCCGGCCATCTTGTCGCCGACACTCAGCTTGCGCTTCATGGCGACATAGACCTTGACCAGCTTGATCACACCCGGAGGCAGTTCATCGCCCTTTTGCAGCTTGGCGATCTTCTCGTTGGTGATCTTGCGCAGCACTTCGATCTGCCTCGAAGTCATCTCCTCGATCTCATCGATCTGCTCGTTGACGCGAGGGTCCTTGTCGGCGTAGCGAATGCGCTTCAGGTTCTTGGTCGAAATGCGCTCGATCGTATCCCGGTCCAGAATCGCAGCCTTGGTCAGCAGGCGCTTGTTGGTCCGCTCGTCATGCAGGTCGGCCAAAACTTCCTTGCCGCCCAGAATGCCGTTCAGACGCTTCAACCGCTCGTCGGTCAAAATGCGGATTTCGTCGCCCAGGTTCTTTTCGAGCTTCGCGATGTACTCGGCCTCGATCAGCTTGGCGCGCTCGTCCTTTTCCTGACCCTTGCGGCTGAAGATGCGCACGTCCACTACCGTGCCTTCGATACCCGGAGGGCACGTCAGCGAAGCATCGCGCACATCGCCGGCCTTTTCGCCGAAGATGGCCCGCAGCAGCTTTTCTTCCGGCGTCAGCTGGGTCTCTCCCTTGGGAGTGACCTTGCCCACCAGAATGTCGCCGTGCTTGATCTGGGCGCCAATGCGGATCACGCCGCTCTCGTCCAGGTCGCGCAGTGCGTGCTCGCTCACGTTGGGAATGTCGCGCGTGATCTCCTCGGGACCCAGTTTCGTGTCGCGGGCCTCGATCTCGAATTCCTCAATGTGGACTGAGGTGTAGTAGTCCTCCCGCACCAGCTTCTCGCTGATCAGGATGGCATCCTCATAGTTGTAGCCGCGCCAGGGCATGAAGGCCACCAGCACATTGCGGCCCAATCCCAACTCGCCCTGCTCCGTGCAAGGTCCGTCGGCGATCACCTGACCCTTGATCACCCGATCGCCCTCGCGAACAACGGGCTTCTGGTTGATGCAGGTGTTCTGGTTCGACCGCTTGAACTTGATCAACTGATAAATGTCGGACCCAACCTCACGCGACAATTGCGTCGGATGATGTTCGCCTTCGACGCGCACGATAATGCGCTCGGAGTCGACCGAATCAATGATGCCGTTGCGCTTGGCCAGAATCACGGCGCCGGAGTCGCGTGCTGTCACGCCCTCCATGCCCGTGCCCACCAGCGGAGCCTCGGCCACCAGCAGCGGCACACTCTGCCGTTGCATGTTGGCGCCCATCAGCGCACGGTTGGCGTCATCGTGTTCCAGAAACGGAACCAGCGATGCTGCCACGGAAACAAGCTGCTTCGGCGAGACGTCAATGTAATCCACGTCGGTCCGCGCCACCAGCACAAAGTTCCCCTGACGACGAGCGTTCACCAGATCTTCGGTGATTACGCCTTCATCGTTGAACTCGATGTTGGCCTGGGCGATGGTGTGCTTGTCCTCTTCCCATGCGGAAAGATAAAAGCTGAACGGCATGTGGTCGACGGGCCTTTTGCCCGCGGCCTTCAACTCCGCATTCAGCCGCTTCGCCTCTTCCTTCTCGATGTGATCGCCCACGCGCAGGCCACTCTCGCCGGCGTTGACAATCTCCACAAAGTCCAGAATCCGCGAGTCCTTGACCCGTCTGTAAGGCGACTCGATGAAGCCGTACTCATTGATGCGCGCAAAGCAGCTCAGCGAGCTGATCAGCCCGATGTTCGGGCCTTCCGGCGTTTCAATCGGGCAGATGCGGCCGTAGTGCGTCGGGTGCACGTCGCGGACTTCAAAGCCTGCGCGTTCGCGTGACAGACCACCCGGTCCAAGTGCTGAGAGACGACGCTTGTGCGTGATCTCCGACAGCGGATTGGTCTGATCCATGAACTGCGACAACTGCGAAGAACCGAAGAACTCGCGAATGGCCGCCATCACCGGCTTGGCGTTGATCAGGTCGTGCGGCATGGCCGTCGAAAGCTCCTGATAGACGCTCATCTTTTCCTTGATGGCGCGCTCCATGCGCACCAGTCCGATGCGGAACTGGTTCTCCATCAATTCGCCGACAGCTCTCACGCGCCGGTTGCCGAGGTGATCGATGTCGTCCACCATGCCGATGTTTTTGCGCAGCTTCAGCAGGTAGCGAATCGTTGCGTAAAAGTCCTCGGGCGTCAGCGTGCGGTGATCCAGGTGTGTCGCGTCCTGGCTCTCGTACAGCTTGATATTGAACTTCAGCCGGCCCACGCGCGAGAAGTCGTACTTGCGCGCGTCGAAGAACATGCCTTCGAACAACGCCGTGGCCGTGTCCAAAGTCGGCGGATCACCTGGCCGCAGCTTGCGATAAATCTCGATCAGCGCCTCTTCGGGCTTGCGAATCGAGTCGCGCTTCAGCGTGTTGGTGATGATGTTGCCTACGTCGTCGCGCTCCGGGAAGAACACCTCGAAGCTGGCCGCGCCGCTGGACAAAATTTTGTGCAGGCGGTCGGCGGTCAACTCCACGTTGGCCTCCACCACCACTTCACCGGTATTCAAATCCACCACGTCGGATGCCGTCAGTGCGCCATCCAACTCGGCCGACTCCACTTCAATGCGGTCGATCGCAGCCAGACGAATCGCCTTCATGATGCTGGGCGTGATCTTGCGTCCGGAGTGAGCGATTTCTTCGCCCTTCGACAGGATGGCGTGCGCCGGCTTGGCGCCCACCAAGTGCGTGCCCGCGTGCGCATCCTCAGGCACCGCCCAGTGCAGCTTGCCGTCGGCAACATGCACCCGGTCGATGGTGTAGAAGGTCTTCAGAATTTCTTCGTCCGAGCGCAATCCCAGCGCGCGCAGGAAGATCGTGCCCAGGAACTTGCGCTTGCGATCGATGCGCACATAGAGCGTGTTCTTCTGGTCGTACTCGAACTCCACCCACGAACCGCGATAGGGAATGATCTTTCCCAGGAAGTACGTGCGGTTGTTCGCCGTCTCGAAAAACACACCAGGCGAGCGGTGCAACTGCGAAACGATTACGCGCTCGGTACCGTTCACGATGAAGGTGCCGTTCGGCGTCATCAGCGGAATATCGCCGAAAAACACCTCCTGCTCCTTGATGTCGCGAACCGATTTGTTGCCCGTCTCCGGGTCCTTGTCATAGATGGTCAGGCGAACCGTTACCTTCAACGGCGCCGAGAACGTCATCCCCCGCTCTTCGCACTCCTGCTGGTCGTACTTCAACTGCAGGCTTACCGGATCTCCGCACTTGTTGCAGAAGTCGGGCGTGTTCTTGTTGTAGGTGCCGCACTTCTGGCAAAGTACATCGCCGGGATGGAACGGATCGGTAATGACCATCGCCCCGCACTGCACGCAGGCCGTGCGCAGGTGGTGCAGCCCTTTCAAGTGGCCGCACTTGCACTCCCAGTTGCCGATAGAGAAGTCAACAAAATCCAACTGCGAAATGCCGCGGAAATCGGTGATCGGGAAAACCGACACAAATACCGACTGCAGACCATTGTCGTCGCGCTCGTTGGGCAGCTTGTCCATCTGCAGAAAGCGCTCATACGAACGCCTCTGCACTTCGATCAGGTTGGGAATCTGGGTTGCGGTGGGAATCTTGGAAAAATCGAGCCGGCTGCGGATCGCGCGCTTCTCGTTGGGCATTTTCACTCCTGAGGCTCGTCACTCCAACCCTGGGCCGCCAATCGGGGGCCTGAGCCAGGCCGGCACCCGAGTCTCGGGGCACCAGCTGATTACGGTAAAATTCAAAAAACCGGACTGGACCGTTTCAAAAGTTCCAGTCCCACCCTCGCGCTGCGTCAGTTCCAGAGCGTACCGGGGATGACAGGTCGAGCCTGCGCATGAGAGTCGTGTCAAAATCGGGTTCAGGGCATTGCCGCGTATCCGGCAAGTGCGCTAGACTGCGCACAATCGAGGCGAGAGAAACGCAACTCGAAAACCAGTTCAGGTCTTCCGTTGCGCACAGCACAGACTTACGCCTGAAAGACGCTGTCTGCGCAGGTTGAGAGACACGAATAGCCCGCAAGGACGCAATGCCTCACGAGCGCGGCCCATCGCCTGTGCTCCCACCCGAATTCTTTGCCACTGCTCTCGCCGATCCCAAAACTCGCTTCTGCCGATCGCTCGCCAGCCGCCCGCCAGCCACCCTACCACTCGTCAACGGAAGCCGCCTAACCCGCTGACTCTACGGCACTTTACATCGCGCTTTTGCCCGCCATCCAGAGCGTTTGGCCCTGTCCCGGTCGGCGAACACTCGCGTGCCACTCCCTGCATCTCAAGACGCGCCGCCCAGCTCCCGCTCCACTCCGCAATAAAACCGGAAAGAGCCGGAAAGACGCGCAACGTTTATCGTAGCGCGTCCCGCCCGGGCTTGCAAGTTTTGAGCTACTTGATTTCGACGGTCGCGATGCCTTCGAACTTCTTCTTGATCGTCTCGGCTTCTTCCTTGGTCGCGTTTTCCTTGATCGCCTTGGGGGCGCCATCGACCAGGTCCTTGGCTTCCTTCAGACCGAGCGAGGTAACTTCGCGTACGGCCTTGATGGTGTTGATCTTGTTCGCGCCAAAGTCCTTCAGAATGACCTGGAACTCGGTCTTCTCTTCAACCGCCGGAGCTGCCGCGCCCGCCGCTGCCGCCGCCACTGGGGCTGCCGCTGCTGCCGATACGCCAAGACGCTCTTCCAGCTTCTTCACCAAAGCCGCTGCTTCCAACAGGCTCAAGGCCACAATCTGCTCTTCCAACTGCACCAAATCCGCCATTTTTATTCTCCAATCAAAATCGTTTGAATTGATGTTCCCGGCCCTAAACCCAGGCTGGAGGTTTCCGATGCGCCAGACCCGCGCACCTCCCGCTTGCTTCCAGAGCCAAATCTCTCGAAAAACAGCCTTTAGCTGCTAGCCTTTAGCCTCTAGGCCCTTTTTCCGAAGGAGCCAGGATGTTCAGCTTCATCGCCGGAAAGCTAGAGGCTAGGAGCTAGTAGCTGTAGCTCTAGGCCGCAGCAGTTTCCGCGGCAAACTTTTCTTTTTCCACGCCCTGGCCCAGCACCACGGCCAGATCGCGTCCTGTGGCATTGAGCACCGTCGCCAACCGCTGCGCAGGAGAACTGATAAGGAACAGAAGCTTCGCAAAAAGCTCTTCCTTGCCCGGCATCGTCGCCAGGGCCTTCACTTCGTCCACGCTCAGCAGCTTGCCGTCCACGATGCCCAGCTTGAACTGGAACTCCGCGTTGTCCGACGCCCACTTGGCAAAAGCCTTGGCCAGTGCAACCGGGTCGCCCGAGGTAAAGGCAACCGAGTTCACGCCCTTCAAGCCCTTCAGCGCGCCTTCTACCTGCGTGCCCTTGCCCGAGACCGCGGCCAGCTTGTTCTTGACCACGCGATAGTTGCCGCCCGCCTCGCGAATCACCTTGCGCAGCGCAAAATCTTTCGCCACGGTCAGCTTGGCAAAAGTGCCGATAATTGCCGTAGTCGAGGTCTCCAGCTCCTTGGCCAGCAACTGGACCTTCTGTGTCTTTTTCGCCTTTGAAATCGCCATTGTCTTCGCTCCGCTACGACAGGGGCCAGAGGTCAGGGATCGGGGGTCAGTATTTGAAAACCCGCCGATCCGCCCTTCCCACCCTTGGTTCCCTGCTCCGCACCCTCACCGGGCGCTCTGTTTCAAG
>Ga0224527_1000191_pt1 | contig 47455 bp, 39 predicted proteins | sample CBST0metaG_FD_179882 | JGI IMG/M metagenome (GOLD analysis project Ga0224527, IMG submission 179882) | Peat soil microbial communities from Stordalen Mire, Sweden - C.B.S.T0 | ecosystem: Environmental > Terrestrial > Soil > Wetlands > Peat | place: Sweden: Norrbotten County, Stordalen Mire...
GGTGGGGGCGGAGGGGTGATGGATGACAGAAGCGGCGGCGGTGGTGCGGCGGGTGTCGCGGTCACGGCGGCTACTGCATTTGCAGCGGCTGTTTGCGGAGTCGATGTCGAGGTATTTCCGGGGGCGAGTTCGGCGGCGGAGACGTGGAGGGTTGGTTCGTCGCCGGGAGCGTGGGAGCAACCAAAAACGGTGCACCCACCGTTTTCTTCAAAGCAATCGGTGTGGTGCGGCGTGTCGCAACCGGGACAGATCGTCTTTGTGTCGCCCGGCTCAAACGGGCATCGGCAATAGGGGCAGACAGCACTCATGAACGCTGTTTCTCCTGGTAGCGGAAGCTATAGCGGCCGACCTGAACGATGTTGCCGGAGTCGAGGACCACGGACTGCACGGGCTGTCCGTTGACGAAGACGGGGCCGCTGGAACGCAGTTGAACGCGGGGGCCCTTCATCTCCAAGACCAAGTGCTGCGGGAGAATTTCGCGATCTTTGAAGAGATAGATGTCTGACTGCTGGTCGCTGCCGACAATGGTGCGTGGCTTGTAGAGAATGAACTGTTTGCCCGCAAGCGGGCCTGCGGTGACGTAAAGCCAGCGGTCTTTGAGGGCGCTCTCAACGAGGCCGACGGCGACTCCGGTGAAGAGTCCGAAGAGGGCGAAGCCAATGGCGCGACTGGAAGCTCCTCCGTGGGTGGCGAAGGCGATGGGATCAAAGATCATGCCGCCGAGACCTGCACCGAGAACGCCGCCGAGGACACCGTATCCGGCTTTCTTTGCCGACTGCCCGACGATTCCGTAGACGACTCCGGCGGCAGCGCCGAAGATCATCCATGCAAAGCCTCGGGCTACCCAGAAGGCGGGATTATGAGCGTTTTGCACGCCCAACCCTGAGGCGATTGCTAAGCCTATGGCAAAGAAGAGGTTGGCGAGCAGATCGAATATAAATCCGAGGACGAAGCCTAGGGGAAGCGACAGCAGACCACGCGAGATTGCTTTTTTTGTTGAGCGCTCGACGATGCTTTCGGCGACGGCGAAGCTAATACAGATGAGGGTGATAACCGAGGGGAGCAGAGCGAAGTTTCCCCAGCGGTGGCCTGCGTTTCCGTCCACAAACCCCGGCTCGCAAATGCCCCATCCTGCGAGCGCACCGACAAAACCGGCGAGTCCGAGATAGAACCAACCGCGAAGAAGGATGCTTCCCTTCTCTTCTGGTGCGATGAATTCCTGCGCGCTGTCTTGAATGGTTCCATAGGAGCGCGAAGTGCCCGAGACTGCCGGAGACTGAACGCGAGGAGCTTCTTCCGGTACGGCGACGAGATCTTCGAGCGAAATGCGAATCCTGTCGTTATCGTTTTCCACTTTCTTCCTTTCCGGGCTGGGCTCCGTCGGCGTGAGTTGGGGAATTGGTGTTCGCATCCGGCATGGCGTAGGTGGGCGCAGCGCTCTGGTGAGGGTCGCGCAGACGGGGATCAAGCGGTTGGCCGGTCACGGGATCGGCCGGAACGAGGATGACACGCGGCGGAGGGATCAAAAAGTAGATGCTCAGAAGTATGCCAAGGCCGAAAACCGCGATGTAGGAAAACACTGCCAAAATCCATGCATAGTAGGACCAACCGAGCGACTCTTGCGGCTCGGAGGAAATGCGATTGGAAGCACTACTCTTGCTGTGAACTTCGGCGAGAGGGGGTTCGGAGCGTTCGTCTGTGCTTTCGCCGCCTTTGGGGTCCGAGACCGTAATTTTTTCGGCGCGGCGGATCTCTTCGCCTTTCCAGACGAAACAGCCTTCCTCGTCGCTGATGGGATCGAAGACCCAGGCTATTTGACCTGGGGCGGAAAAGAAATTGCGATGGATGAAAGTGTCGTGGTCGGAGAGGAATACGCCGAATCCGGGATGGGAGTGGTACCAGCCGATGATGCGGTCGTCGGGAAAGTCGCGGTCCTTGACTTTGTAGATTTGCTGCCAGGTGTCCTGCGTAAAGGTGACGTGCGTTCCGGCTTGTTCGGCGTCGAGGCCGGGGATGCTCGCGGATATGAGTGAACGGCCTTCTTCGCTGGAGCCGATGAGTATTCCGCAGATTTCGGTATCGAGTTCGGAGCGCGCGTGTTGGCGGATCTTGCGCAAGACTTCGGCGTCGATGACTACGCTGTAGGCTTCATCCTGCCGTGACTTCTTACTCATGGGAAACCTCACGTGCGACGGGACCGAGGAGAAACGGTTCATCTCCGGCGAGAAGGTAGCCGATTTCGCGGCTGGCACTGCGGGCGATGAAAAGGTCGAAGATCGGGAGTCCGAGCTGGTCGAGCGTTCGGGTGCCAAGTTCGGAGGTGCCTTCGTAACTGTGGACTGTACGGACTACTCGCATTTGTCCGTCGTGTGGGCAACGGCCCTCGTCGTTGGAAACCGATCCGATGGGGACCATCAGTTGCTGGCTCTCTTTGCAGGTTGGGCAGTCGAGAGAGGCAATGATGTCGCGGCTGAACTCGATGGTGACCTGTTGGGAGCCGAGGTCGAGGCAGGCACGCTCGTGGAGCCCATGCAACGTCAACTCAGAAGATCGCTGCGGCAGGCGGACGATGTTTTCCAAGGTGTAGTGGCTGGTACAGTCGGGATTCTCGGTGTATTCGACGACGTAGGAGGTATGATTCAGGCCTTCGAAGACAAAGCCGCGACTGGCCAGGGTGGGAAGTCCGTGGAGCAACTTCACCGCTTCTTGCACCTGTATGCCCGCGATGATGGACGAGATGGTCGGAGTCGTGGGGACTTTGCCTGCGGGCTCGGCCTCACGAAGCAGGAGATTGCAGGACATGCGACGGTTCAATAAAGCCCAGTCGACCTTGCCGAGAGTGCACTCGTAGCAGGGAGCCTGTCCGGGAAGAAACACGCGGGCGACTCCGTTGATTCCTTCGATTGCGCCGTCGATCCACGGACGGTTCATGAGCCAGCAGGAGCGGTTGATCCATAGACGAGCTTCGCGGTTATCAAGGCCAGCGATGGCGAGATCGCACCAGTCGAAGAGTCCCAGACCTCCGGCCTGCACGATGTTGAGCGCGAGGGGCTGGATGCGGATGTCGGGTTCGAGTTCGCGGGCGGCTGAGGCGACGGCCTCGGCTTTGAGCTTCCCGACATCTTGACGACGACAGAGGACGGCGCGGGTGAGGTTGGAGACTTCGAGGCGGTCGAGATCGACAACTACTATCTGGCGAAATCCGAGGAGGACGAGGTTCTTGAGGATTTCATTGCCAAGAGCACCGGCGCCGACGAGCAAGACACGAGTGCGCGCGATCTTTTCCTGGTCCCACCAGGGAATGAGGCGGAAGCGACTGTATCGGTCCTCCTCGATATGTTCCGGCGCAATTCTGATGGATTCGATGGACATGTTATCCGGCGGTGATTTCTGGCTGGAGGCGCAGGATGTCTCCGTCCTTGACGGCTGCATCGCCGAGGGTTTGGGTGTCCTGAATTTGGCGGCCGGAGTTCTTGTGGTGGAACTTGTAGCTGAGCGGCGCGCCATCGGGGCCGTTGCTTGGCAGATTCAGCTTTTGCACGAGAACGGAGATGATCTTGCCAGAGGCCGCGTCATCGGGGAGTTCGACGGGGACGCGCTTGTTCTCGGTAGAGTCATAGACGGTAACGTTGATGTAAGCCATGCGGGTAATTCTCTCCTGAGATTAGTGGGTTTGCGGCTCAGCGTGCAGTTTGCGCACGGCCTGCAGAAAGGCGCGATAGTGTTCGGTGCCTGTGCTTCGGACGTCCCATTCGGACTCGTTCAGGATGGTGTCTGAACGGATGGCGAAGTTGAGGTTTTCGGCGTTTGGATTCGAGCTCTTATCCACGGTGGAAGTGACGACGGCGATGAGGTTTCCGTTCTCGTCGTAGACGGGACCGCCGCTGTCTCCGGGACTGATGGGGGCGGAGATTTGGACAATCGAATCCTGCAGGCGGGAGACGAGTCCGGTGCTGAGAGTGAACTTGAGTCCCTGGGGGTGGCCGATGACAAAGATGTTGCGGCCATCTTGAGGCGCTGAGACGGGTTGGACGAACTCGGCGGTACCGGACTGGCAGGGAATCCACAGGAGAGCGAGGTCGAGGTGCTTGTGGACCGCGACGACTTTCGCGTCTGCCCAACTGCCGGACTCACCTGCAACAACCGCTTTATCTACGGCGGAGGTGACCGAACCGGCTCCGACTACGTGGCGGGCGGTACTGACGAGGTAGCCGTTATGGTCGGCAAAGAGTAGAGCTCCGGCTCCGAAAGAGGCTGAGGGGACATCTCGGTGGCTGAACCAATAGTGAGTGACCGGGGAGACGACGAGGACCAGAGGCTTGAAAAGGTGCGCTATTTCAGCTCCGGTCATGATTTGCGTCTTAGGTAGCTGCGGGAACTGATCGCGCTCGTCAAAGCTGGAAAGTGCTCCGGAAACCAGGATTGGCAGGGGGCCGACTGAGAGCGCCACCACGAAAACGAGGGTGTTGAGCAATCCGCTGACAATGAGTAGAGAGGAAGTGAAGCCGGTCCAGGCAAGTCGCGTTCGAGCCGCTTGGTTGCGGAAAGAGATGCGCAGAATCACCGTCACAAGGCAAAGGACGGGGAGCAGTAGCACCAGAATTAACATGACAATGCGCACCGGCCAGCCGATTACGGGCTTGAGTGGGGGTGCAAAGGGAGTCGGCTCCGCAGATGTGGCACTTACCTGCGACAATTCATCGTTTGTTATGAATACTTTGTCCATGGGTGAATAACCCTCAGTCGCGGGGGTAGATGACTGGGGCCTACCTTAGTACTTTTACAACTTTGGGTGGGGCTTGGGAATGAAAATCGGAGCTGGCCCGACACTATAGTTACGTTGCGTCAATTCGGAACGGGCTTGGGAATGCCAGCTGGCGACGTCGTTCGGGCAGTGTACAGGCACACGGGCGCGTGTACACTGCCATTTCTCTTAACTACTTTACTGCTCGCGACTGCTGCGCAGGTTTCCCATGCTGCGGCCGATTCCGTTGAGGGCATCTGCCATTACGGACAAAGCTCGACGGGCGTCGCGGCTGGTCATGCGGCGGAGGATTGTCCACATGCTCGGGGGTTCTTTTTGTGCATAGTCACTCTGGAAGAACTCTCCGCCCTCCTCAAGTGAGGCGTGCAGGGTAGCGGGGTCGATCTTCGCCAGAAGTTTTGTGACTTCCACGAGGTTGCGCACGGCTCGGATCGATTCGGGCTGGCTCATTCCGTTGGCCACGCGTCCGATAATGTCGTCACTGGCTCCGACAAGGCCTCGGAGGAAATCCAATGTGCCTTTGTCGTGCATCACTTGCGCGAGTTGGTAGAGATCGAGCAGGGCGGCGGCGTGCTCGATGGGGGCTTCGCTCAACTTCTCAAGCAACTCTTCACGCTTATTGGCCAGTTTTGGAAATGTTGTTACGAATTTCGCCATCGTCGTCTCCTCGTCCGTTATGCTGTGCGCCGATTCAGTTCCGTCTCTTCTGCGGGTTTGGCTTCAATCTGAACCAGCTTTCCTGGTGAGTTGCCAGAACCCGGCAGGCGATAGTCTGGGCGATTCCACTTTCGTTCCACTTCTACTCCGCGTTGTGGAGTGGGATGACCATAGCGAAAATTGGTGATGGGGAGCGGAGTCATTCCCGTCTCGGACAAGACTTCCAGGTGCACGGAGAGTTCCTTGTAGGCCGGGGTATGGGTGTCCTTGTCGGTTACGTTACCGGTTAGGGCGTTCACTCTTCGAGTGGCCGAGTTGAGGGGCATGTAAAGTTCGCGGCCCTTTACTCGATCCGTGACGAGAGCTTGAGTTTTTACGTTTCCTTGGGGAGAGCGGAGGCGCACCCATCGGCCACTGGTTACTCCTAGCTCTTTGGCTAACTCCTCGGACATCTCGACGAAATGGGAGGGTACCTCTTCGCGAATGCCTTCGACTCGGTAGGTCATGTTTCCTTCGTGGAAATGCTCCAAGAGGCGTCCGTTATTTAAGTGGAGGTTGTATTCGGCATCGTGCTTCTCGGCAGAACCAAGCCACTGCAAGGGGTGGAATTTGGCTTTGCCATCATCGAAGGGGAAACTCTTTGAATAGAGTAGTGGCTGATCTTCGCCGTTCTCGGCAACGGGCCACAACAGAGACCGGTAACCAGCGAGGCGTTCGTAGGTGACACCGGCGAAGAGAGGCGTGCAACCTGCGATCTCCCGCATGATCTCGCTGGGGTTTGAATAGTCCCAATTGGCCCCGAGTTTGTTGGCGATGTCGCGGATGATCTGCCAGTCGGGCTTGCTGTCGCCGAGAGGTTCGAAGACTTGGTATAGGCGCTGGATGCGGCGCTCAGTGCTGGTGAATGTTCCTTCCTTTTCCAGCACGGGGCTGGCGGGAAGGATTACATCGGCGAATCCGCAGGTTTGACTGAAGAAGCATTCCTGCACGACGAGGAAAGGAATCTTCGAGAAGCTCTCGGCGTTGAAATTCGCATTGGCGTCGGCGATTACCATGTCTTCGCCGATGATGTACAGCGACTTCAGATCGCCGCTCATCACGTGCTCGACCATCTCATGGTTATCGAGGCCCTTTTCCGGTGGCAGTTTGACTCCCCATGCCTCTTCGTATCGACGGCGTGCGGACTCATCCTCGATCTTCTGGTATCCGGGATAGAAGTTTGGCATGGAGCCAAAGTCGCTGGCACCTTGCACGTTGTTATGGCCGCGCAGAGGATAAGCTCCGGTTCCGGGACGCATGAAGTTTCCGGTGACGAGAAGCAGGTTTGCGCAGGCAGTCGAGGTGTCAGAACCCTGCGAGTGCTGCGTGATTCCCATGGCCCAGAGAATACAGACGCGCTCTTCGGCAGCGATGATTTCCGCTATCTGGCGCAGAGTTTCGGCGGGAATGCCGCTGACCTCTTCGGCGAACTCCATGGTGAAGGGCGCGAGGCTGTTGCGGTATTCGTCGAACTTATTGACCCACTCGTTGATGAAATTCTGGTTCTGTAATCCGTTGTCGATGATGCACTTTGTGACGGCGGAAAGCCATACCATGTCTGTTCCGGGATTCGGCCTGATGAAGATGTCAGCACGGCGGGCCATCTCATGTTTCCGAAGGTCGGCGACAATCAATTTTTGTCCACGCAGTTTGTGAGCCTGTTTTACGCGGGTTGCGAGGACGGGGTGGTTCTCCGCAGTGTTGGAGCCGATGATGATAACCAAGCTCGCTTTGGCGATGTCTGCGATGGTTCCGGAATCTCCACCGTAACCAACGGTGCGGAATAGGCCTTGGGTTGCGGGCGACTGGCAGTATCGAGAACAGTTATCGACGTTGTTGGTGCCGATTACTGCACGAGCCAACTTCTGCATCAAGTAACTCTCTTCGTTCGTGCATTTCGAAGACGTTACGAAGGCTAGTGAATCGGGGCCGTATTTCTTTTTGGTTTCGGCGAAGCGGGTTGCAATGAGTTCCAGCGCCTCGTACCAACTTGCCTCGCGGAAGCCGTCGCGGTCGCGGATTAGCGGCGTTCGCAGGCGGTCTTCGTGATTGGTGTAGTCCCAGCCGAACTTTCCTTTGACGCAGGTGGAGATGCCATTGGCTGGTCCGGCGTAAGGTTCGATTTTAAGAATCGCGCGATCCTTGGTCCAGACTTCATAAGAGCAGCCAACGCCACAGTAAGTGCACACGGTTTTCGTCCGGCGGATACGCTGTTCGCGCATGGTCGCTTCAGCTTGGCTGAACTCGAGAATGGGGGTAAATCCGATGGAAGGCTCAAGACCTTTTACACCGTCGATCATGTGATTCAGGGTCTTCTTCGGTAAGCCGGTGAAGTATCCGGCATGGCCAACCATCGACTTTTCCATGAGCGCGTTGCATGGACAAACAGTGACGCAATGGCCGCAGGAAACGCAACTCGATTCGCCGATGGGTTTACCGCCATCCCAGAGAACACGGGGCTGCTCGTCCTCCCAGCGGATCGAGAGCGTCTCGTTCACTTGGACGTTTTGGCAGGCCTCTACGCAGCGGCCACACAGAATGCACTGATCGGGATCATAACGGTAAAAGGGGTTCGAGTTATCGACGGCGAAACCCTTTTTCTTGAACGGAATTTTCTGGTGCTCCACGTTGAGTAACGCGGTGGTGTTGTGCACGGTGCAGTTGTTATTGTTGTTATCGCAGACGGTGCAATAGAGAAGGTGATTTCCGAGGATTCGGTCGAAGGCTTCGTTCTGGGCGGCTTTTGCAACGGACGTGGAAGTCAGGACCTTTATGCCGAGTTCGGCCTTGGTGCCGCAGGCTCGAACCAAGTTTCCATTGACCTCGACCATGCAGGTGTCGCAGGTCTGGATGGGTCCTAGTTGCGGGTGATAGCAGACCTGGGCCAGTTCCTGGCCGCTGCGGTTGATTACCTCAATGAGTGGCTCGTCCTCAAAGGCTTCGCACTGGAGGCCATCGATGGTGATTTCAAATCGAAGCCGATGGCCGTTGTTACTTGCGTACCCGCCTGACTTGGTCTTGTGAACGTTGAACTCGGGGAAGCTCTCTTGAGGTGACATTATGTTTTCCTGAGATGCCCAGCGCGGGCGTCATGATGCCATCGGCCACGGTAACGGACTTATGCAGCTTTCTGCCATTTTGGCGGAACAGTTATTTCCCCTTTCAGTTCGCGGATTGGACGCTTTGCCATGAGAGGTAGCAGAAGCGAGAACAACATTACAACAGCTATCACGTGAATCGCCGTCGTGTAATTCCCTGTCGCCTGCCGGACGCGGGCAATCAGGATGGGCGATGGAACGGCACCGGCGCTCCAGGCGAGCAACATCCATCCATAAATTCCGCCCATGAATTTTGAACCGAAGAAGTCGGCAGTAAACGATGGCATGGTGCCGAAGCCTCCTCCATAACATAGGCCGATCAACGCAACAGCCGAAGTAAAGAGCGCGGCCGTGCGCAGGGACGGAAGAGCGAAAAAGACCGCTACCTGGATGAGATAAAGAAGGAAGTAAACACGGGAGCGTCCGATGTAATCGGAAACTGCGGCCCATACGATGCGTCCCAATCCGTTAAAGATCGAGATCACGCCAACGATTCCGGCGGCTGAAAGCGGCGTAAGACCGACGATCTGCTGCGCCATGGGAGACGCTTGGCTGATGATCATGATTCCGGCGGAAACGTTGAGGAATAGCATGGCCCAGAGAAGCCAGAACTGCCAGGTAGCCATGGCCTCGCGGACTGTAAATTCATAGGTGGTTGCGGCTTTGGCGACCGATGAACGCGGCTCCCATCCTAGAGGTCTCCAGGCTTCGGGAGGATTGCTGAAGAACTGCGCTGTGGCAATCACGAGGACGCAATAGACGATGCCTAACGTGAGAAAGGTTGCGGGGACTCCGTAGGCGAGCATTTCGCGGGCCGCAATCGGACTCATTACTAAAGCACCGGCTCCATAGCCGCAGACAGCAACTCCGGTCATGAGTCCGCGACGATCGGGAAACCATTTGACCAGCGTAGCGACGGGACAAATGTATCCCATGCCCATGCCGAAGCCTGCCAGAGCTCCGTATCCTAAATAGAGCCCGGTGAGGGAGTGTCGACTCACTGCGTAGGCTGCCGCGGCGTAACCGAGTCCGTAGAGAACACCGGCAACAGAGGATACGATGCGCGGTCCGACTCGATCCTGCCACAAGCCGCCGACAACGGTGCCCACGCCGAGAAAGACCATTGCAACCGTGAAGGTTAGCGAGACGTGCGGAAGCGTCCAATGCCCGGTATTCATCAGCGGTTTTACGAAGACGCTCCAGCCATACACCGCTCCGAGACAGACCTGCATGATGACGGCTGCAACGGCGATACCCCAGCGATTTGGAAGACGATTGGTCGTCATGGACTCCCCAATGTGGTGCACTCGGACTGTTGCCTGCTCAAACAGGATTGTTAATGCAACTCATGGGGCGGCAGTTGCGCAAACGCATCCGATGAAGGAGATGAGATAAGTTACGCTTGGCTTTTTCACCATGAGGTGAACAGGTCAGGAGCATCCCATAACTGAGAGGCAGGTTTTTGCTACAATCTGTGCAATAAGGCTTGAACGTGCCGTTCAAGCACCCCATCTTTAAGAAATCAAACCAAGAAATCGAGCTAATTCGGTCCACACACATGCCAAGCGAAATTACCGCCGATAGTACCGTCCGTTGGGATTTAACTTCCATATACTCCGGCATCGATGATCCGCAGATTGATTTGGATATCGCGGACTTTACGGAGCGCGCGCAGTTGTTCAACAGCAACTTCAGGGGAAAGCTGGCTGACGGACTTGGGCCGGCAATCTCAGCCTACTCCGAACTGGACATGCTGGGGGGAAAGATCATGGTCTACCTCTCTCTCCGGCAAAGTTTGGATGTGACAAATGAGGCTGTGAAATCGAAGGTGGCCGAAGCCCAGCAGAGTATGAGCCAGGTTCAAGGCGAGTATCTGACGTTCTTTGAATTGGAGTTGGTGGCACTGGACGATGCGGTGCTTGAGAAGTGGTATGCGAGTGACGAGGTCGTGCGCAGGCACCAGCCTTGGATTGAACAAACGAGAGTTTTCCGTCCTCACTTTTTGAGCGAACCCGTGGAAGCAGCACTCACAAAACGCGCTCCGTTTGGTCCGGGATCATGGGATGAGTTCTTCGATGAGTGTGAGGCGGATCTCCGGTTTGACCATCGAGGCGAGCAGAAGAACCTTACGGAGATGCTGGACATTCTGGGGAATTCGAAAGATGCCGCTCTGCGGGCAGAGGTTCAGAAGACGGTAAACGACGGGCTTGGAGGATATTTTGCCAAGTATTCGGCCCAGACACTTTACGTCATTGTGGGTAAGGGAGCGGTAGAGCGCAAGGAACGCCACTATCGGAATCCGATGGATGCGAGGAATAAGGAAAACCGTATTCCCGATGAGGTTGTGGATGCGCTGCATAACGCGGTGAAGAATGTCGCGGGGCCGCTGGCACGCAGGTACTATCGGCTGAAGGCTGAGTTGTTGGGGATGAAGACGCTGAAATGGAGCGATCGCAACGCGCCTCTGCCGTTTACCGACACGACGATTGTGCCGTTTGATAACGCGATGGCGACGGTGCTAGACGCGTATGAAAGTTTCAGTCCGACGCTCACGGGGATTATCCGGGATTTTAATTCAGCGAAGCAGATTGATGTGCCCGCAACCGCTGGCAAACGCGGCGGAGCTTTCAACTGTTCGTTTGTGCTTCCGGGAAATCGTCCTCAGTCGTTCACGTTCTTGAACTATCTGGGATCGAATCATGACGTGATGACGCTTGCTCACGAGTTGGGGCACGGGGTTCATGGGATTCTAGCGGGCGAAGCACAAGGGCCGCTGATGTTCCATCCGCCGATTGCTTACTGCGAGACTGCTTCGGTATTTGGTGAGATGACGACGTTCAGCTTCTTGAAGAAACAACTTGCCACGAAAGGTGATAGCGCGGCCTTGCTTGCGCTACTTACCCAGAAGATCGAAGGGATGCTGAACACCGTCGTGAGACAGATTGGGTTCTCGAATTTTGAACGGCGTATGCATGGCATGAATGCCGACTACACGGAGTGGAACGATCCGAAGAAGCTTTCGGTGGAAGAGTTGGATGAGTTATGGATTGCAACCGCGAAGGAGCTCTATGGAGAGGATGGCGAGGTTTTCACGTATGAAAATACCAGCCATCTGTGGTCCTATGTTTCGCATTTCCATCGGCCGTTTTACGTTTACGGTTACGCGTTTGGAGAGCTTTTGACTCAGAGCTTGTACGCTCAGCAGACGCGACTGGGCAGCCGGTTCGAACCGCTCTATCTTGATCTGCTACGTTCGGGCGCGACCAAGAGCGTGTTCGATCTTTTGAGCCCGTTCGGACTGAATCCAACGGACGAGACGTTCTGGGGTGAAGGCATTCGCGTGAGTTTGGAAACGATGATTGCAGAGGCGGAAGAGTTAGCTGCTGCGCATTAGGCGAGACGTTAAGAAAGAAAGTGGCTCTTATCCGGCACGGATGGGAGCCACTTTTCGTTTGTGTATCGCTACTGAATGCGGGACTAGGCTGCATACGCGGGCAACAGGACAGACATGCAGGTTCCGGATTTTGGGAGTCGGTTGGTGCTCCGCACTTGCAGTTTTCCTTTGTGTTCGTGGATGATAGTTGAGCTAAGCCAGAGCCCCACGCCCGATCCCTTCAATGCTTTGGTGGTAAAGAAAGCTTCAAAAATCTTAGGCATGTTCTCCGGCGAAATGCCGACGCCGTGATCTGCGATCGAGACGCGGACGACATGGTTGCTTGCGGCGCTCCACAGTGTGCGTTCCGAAATTCTGATTCGAATTTCACCTTCGGCAATGGATGCTTCGACTGCGTTGCGCACAAGGTTTGAGAAAACCTGACGAATCTGGGCGGGAAAGGCGTGGACATATACGTCCGGGCTCCACTCCTTCTTGATCTGAAGGTGTTTGTCAACAATGGCGCGATTGTTAAGCGCTAACACGTCCTCAATAAGCTCGGAGATGCATACTTCGACAGGGACGGCGGACTCTCGGTTGAAAGATAGTATCTGCCGGGAAATGCGCGAGACACGGTCTAGTTCCTGCTCGGCAGTATCCAGGTAATCTTGTGCGGCTTTCGGATTTGCGATCGCGTGTCGTAGAAGGTAGAGCAGGTTTGTGATCGCTTCGAGAGGGTTGTTGATTTCGTGCGCGATGGTGTGAGCCATGCGTCCAGTGGCGGCAAGCCTTTCGCTTACGAGCAATGCTTGTTCGGCACGCTTTCGATCTGTCGTCTCTTCGAGGACGAGGATGCTGCCGCTCGGTACCCCTTGCAATATAACCGGTTCCAGTTTGAGGTGGAAGAATCGGGTGTCGAGTTGCACTTCGCGGGATGAGCTTTCGCTCTGAACTGCGAATGGAATACCGAACTGAGTGTGGATTAGTTTTTCGATTGAGCGGTTTTCGATTTCGCCATAGGGGCGACCAAGGAGAGCGCTCATCGATCGATTGCAACGCAGGACCGTACCGGACTGATCTATGATTGCTACTCCCTCATTCAACGAATCAAACGTGGCCTGCCACTGTTGTGCAGAGATGCGAGCCAGGGATTCGGCCTGATGCAGGCGGACCAAGGAGTTTACGGTGGCAACCAGTACGATGGGCTCTGCGGGCTGAATCAGGTAAGCATCGGCTCCGCTGCCGAGTGCATAGAGCTTGCTCTCGGTTTCATGAGAAGCAGCGGATAACTGGAGAATAGGAATGTGCCGAGTAAGCGGATTTGACTTGATGCGACGGCAGACTTCGTATCCTAGAATGTCGGGGAGTTTTACATCGAGGACAATCACGGTAGGTAGTTGCTTGGATAATTCCAGAGCTTCTCTGCCTGTTTCTGCTTCAATGATGGAGAAGCCCGCTCGCTTCAGAGCGTGGGACGTCGTGTAGCGATTGTCGGCTCGATCATCCACTACGAGCACGGAAAACTTTGGAGCAATGTTCGTAAGCGTCTGTTGGGAGTTCACTTTTCCATTCCAGCAGCGGCAAGAATGCTCAGGAGACTCTCCTTGCTTTCTTCGCCGCCGAACGATTTTTTTGCATAGAACACGGCGTTCATCTCACGAAGGTATGCCATGTCCTTTTCAGTTAGCTCCTTCGACATGTGTACGATGGACGGTATCGCCTGGGTGCTCGGGCTGCTTCGAATTTCGCGGAGAACCTCAAATCCGTTAAGGTCGGGCATCACTATATCCAGAAACATAAGATTTGGGATGTGAGAATGCGCGAGCTGGATGGCCTCTCTGCCGCTATGAGCTTCCTGAATACGATATCCGAGCTTCAAGAAGGATTCTGCCACCAGGTAATGGGTTACCTCGTCATCATCGACGAGTAGCACTGACTTTAAGGTTTGCCCATCAATTAGGTCGCAAAGTGTATTTGCTAGGGGCAAAACGGAAGCCCCCACAGGGCTACCAGCTCTGCTTTGAAAAAGTGATAGCCGTGCGGGGAAGGAAATTCCCGGCACGGCTATTCACTTCCTTAAATTACCTTTACTTCGCCCTATTTCGCCGGAGTCGGCTGGGCAGTCGGCGCAGGAGAGGAGAAGCTTACCTTGGGCACTCGTCTGGACTCTTCTGTCGCGGTAAAGTAGGCGTTGTTGGGCTGGAAGCCTGCCCAACCTGCAAAGATGTTGTGCGGAAACAACTGGACATATGTGTTGTAGTCCTGAAGTGTGTCGTTATAACGCTTGCGCTCGACAGCAATTCTGTTTTCAGTGCCTGCAAGTTCGTCCTGGAGGCGCAGGAAGTTCTCATTGGATTTCAATTGAGGATAGTTCTCTACGACGACGAGCAGGCGGCCGATGGCTCCATCCAGTTGCCCGTTGGCGGCAATCTTCTGCTGCGGAGTTCCGGCGGAAAGCAGTGCTGAACGTGCCTTCGCGATGTCGCCAAAGACGGTTTGCTCCTGCAGGGCAAAACCCTTGACGGTCTCGACAAGGTTGGGAATCAGGTCTGCCCGACGTTGGAGGACGATGTCGACCTGAGACCAAGAGGACTTTACCGATTCATTCTTGGTCACGAGCTCGTTGCGAACCCCTACATACTGTCCGAAAAAGATAAGGACAATCACAACTATTACAGCGAGTGCAATCCAGACTTTTTTCATAATCTCTCCAGAATACAGACTTTATGTGGTTATGAGCGAGCGGGCGAATCCGCGCCGAGCGCTTCATCGACTGCGGACGTGACCTGCTCGACAACTGTCAGGTATCGGGCGAAAAGATCGGCGACCTGCAACTTCTTGGGGTTTACCTTGTGCTCTCGTACGTCCAGAGCCTGGTAGATAGCAGTGGCGTCGATTTGCAACTGCTCGGCAAGGGCCTTTATCGTTCCACGCTTTCCAGTCGGAGCAGGTTGGCCTAGAGCTATGAGTGCGTGACGGAAGAGCGTAACGAAGGAAGACACGGACATCGCCAACAGTTCCCACAAGCGGCGCGTGTTGCCGTCTGCGAGAAGTAGTTGCTGACGCAGCAGAAGCAGCTTCTCTCGGAGCTCGTACTCCACTTGGATACGATGGAGGTGCATGGGGATTTGCAAATCAACGAGGACGTCTTGGCCGAAAAGAATTCGATGATGGTGCTGCATGTCCAAAAGCTCAATTGTGAAGACATCGTTTGAACGTTCGAGTTCTCGTCGCGTCATGAGAAGCGGCGGAGGCTGCTTCTGTCCCTGCCACCAGAGCACGACAGGCGCCACGGCTTGTAGGGACGGGAACGAACTCTCGCGCAGAACACAGAATAGATTGAGATTTGAGAATTCGGGATGAAAATCACCCGCGACGGCGGATCCAAAGAGAATGACGCTCTCAAGGTTTTCTCCGGCTGCCGCGCGCATGCGGTTCACAAAATCGTCGAGCTTATTTTCAGGAACCATCGCCACCTCGCTTGCTACCAACTGCTGCTTGATCCGCCACCGCCAGAGCTACCGCCTCCGAAGCCGCCGAACCCTCCACCACCACCGAAACCACCTCCGCCGCCGTATCCTCCACCTCCGCCGCGACCACCACCAAGCATCGAGAGCAGGAACCAGAAGAATATTCCTCGGAGCGGGCTGATTAGGACAATTAGAAGGAGCACCACGAAAACGATGATCCCTCCCAGAGGTGAACGCTGGTCCTCCTGAGTTCCCCGAGGCTGGACTGCGGCTGGGGGCGGGACGTTGGGGAGCTCGATGCCGGAGTCTTTCGCTATTACGCCGGAAACTCGGTTGGTGACCAGCAGCAGAGCCGCGCTGTAGTCTCCTCCGCGCATCAGGGGAATCGCTTCGCGCTGGAAACCGCCGACTTTGCCATCGGGGAGAATCGGCTCAAGACCGTATCCGACTTCAACTCGGGCGCGATGATCCTTGATTACATACAGGATCAGGACACCTCGGTTGGTCGACTTGCTTCCGATGCCCCAGCTTTTGAAAAGATCGACAGCGTAGCTATCGACGTCTGCGCCGTCGAGGGAATTGATGGTCACTACTGCGATTTGAGCATGAGCCTTCTGATCGACCTGGAGGCAGGTGCTCTCCATTTGAGCGACGGTCTGCGGCTGGAGAACATGCGCAAAATCATTAACGTAACCGATTGGGTGCAACTGCGCGACTGGTTCGGCATGCACGGCCACGGCCAGCAACATGAGTACCAATGGCACAATGCAGTATTTCGCGAACAATTTCATCGTTGCCCGATTGTACAGGACTACATAGGCAGAGTACCTACCGACTGCATGAAGTCTCATGACTTGCAGGAGTTCTGCACCTCGATTAAGGTCCGCGCATCTAAATAGAGCACTGGGAATTTTCCTGAGATAGAGGGCGAAATATGAGCAACATTAGTGATCGCGGATACTCGAAGGCCGAGGTTCTGGTTTCTACAGATTGGGTCGCGGAGCATCTAAACGATAAGAATGTTCGAATTGCTGAGTCCAACGAAGATCCACTCCTGTACAGTTCAAACCACATTCCGGGGGCTGTCGAGATTGATTGGACAAGAGACCTCAATGATCCCGTTCGGCGTGACTATCTGGGACGCGTCGCATTTGAAAAACTCATGCGCAAGGTGGGAGCTACCCGCGAGACCACGATCGTTCTGTATGGTGACAAGAACAATTGGTGGGCGACGTACGCGTTCTGGTTGCTACAACTGTTTGGACACACAAATGCCAGGATTATGGACGGTGGTCGGCTGAAGTGGATCAAAGAGAATCGTCCAGTTTCGCGAGAGATACCGACGTATGAGCCCACCAACTATCAGGCACCAGAGCGCGACGACAGTCGTTATCGCGCATTCCGCGACCAGACACTGAAGCATCTGGAGCAGAAACTGCCGATGGTCGATGTGCGCAGTCCTGAGGAGTTTAGGGGCGAGCGACTGCACCTTCCGGATTATCCGAATGAGGGCGCTTTGCGTGGAGGACATATTCCCGGCGCGCTGAATGTTCCGTGGGGACGTGCGGTGAATCAGGAAGATGGCACATTCAAGGATGCGGCTGCGTTGCGCGAGATTTACACTGCGGAGAATAAGCTCCGTCCCGATGACGACGTTATCGCTTATTGCCGGATAGGAGAGCGCAGCAGCCACACTTGGTTTGTGCTGAGTTACCTGCTGGGATTCTCGAGGGTTCGCAACTATGACGGTAGTTGGACCGAGTGGGGAAACCTTGTAGGTGCTCCGGTGGAGAATCCGAGTGCAGAGGCAAAAGATGAAGCAGCTGCCTGATCGGTTGGAACGACTGTTGACGATGCTGGAAGATCTCGACAGGGTCGATAAGATTCAAATGCTGATAGAGATGGCGGGGCAGTTCAAACAGGTCCCGCCTCGCATCGCGGAGAGGCCTTATCCGAAAGAATATCGGGTTCCAGGGTGCGAGTCGGAGGCCTATGTGTGGTCAGAAGTTGAGCCGAACGGCACGCTGACTTACTACTTCGCGGTAGAGAATCCACAGGGTATTTCTGCGATGGCGTTGGCGGCGGTTCTGGGTAATTCGCTGTCTGGCGCGGAGTTGGAGGAAGTCGCGGAAGTTCCGGCGGACATCATCTACCGAATCTTCGGACGCGAACTTTCAATGGGTAAGTCGCTGGGGCTGATGGGAATGGTAAATATGACTAAAGCGGCTGCCCGCCAACAGATGCAAGCTGCTAAGGCCTAACTCGCTGATAACTTACCTATCTGGTGGCTTTAACCATCGGAAACGAAGGTGCGCTCGGCTCGACATCTAAGTCGAGTCCGAGTTGCAACTTCGCAGCTTCAGACATAAGTCCGGGATTCCATGGCGGGTCGAAGGATACTTCCACACTTACTTCTTTTACGCTTGGCAGATTGGAAAGCTTGCGCTCGACATCTGCCTTTATAACGTCTGACATTCCGCAACCTGGGGCGGTCAAGGTCATCATGATCTCGACTCGGTTGAGATCATCTGGCAGAGGCTTAATTACACACGAGTAGATAAGTCCTAGGTCGGCGATATTAACTGGGATCTCAGGATCGAAGACACTTCTAAGTTCTCTCCAGACCATTTGTTCGAGGGACATTTCTGCTACCGCCGCGACAGGCTTCGCGTTCTCCTGGATCCCGAGAGCATCCTTATTCAGTTCCTCAATTCGATAGAGGTTACCCTGCAAGGTGGAAATGGTATAGCTGCCACCCAACGACTGGGTGATATGGAGCGGGGTACCCATCGGAAGAATAGCAAGACGGCCACTTGGAATTTCGATTGCCTCGCATGCCCGGCTTAGATCAATGTATTCACTCATATCGATTCACCCAAAGTTACGCGAGAGTTCCATAGTCGGAAACAACATCGTTACCGACGCTCTTAGTTCGAACCGAGTTGGCAAGGTGCATGACGTGTTCACTCACCAATGCCTCGACATATTTGCGAACAGGACCGTCCTTCATACGCTCGATACATTCACCGGCAAATGCTAAGAGCAATAGGCTGCGCGCAGATACTTCTTCGATTCCTCGGGAACGCAGGTAGAAGAGAGCTACTTCATCGATCTGGCCGATGGTGGCGCCGTGGGTGCACTTCACGTCGTCGGCATGAATTTCGAGTTGCGGTTTGGTGTCGATTCGTGCGTCATCGGATAGAAGGAGGTTGCGGTTCGTCTGCTTGGCGTCGGTCTTTTGCGCACCCTTGTGAACGATGATGCGCCCGTGGAAGACACCGTGAGCCTGATCGTCGAGGATTCCGTTATAGAACTGACGGCTGGAGCAGTGGGGACTTGCATGCTCAACCAGCATGTAGTTGTCGAGGTGTTCGTGGTCCTCTCCCAAAAACAGACCGTTGATCAGACACTCGCCTCCTTCCCCAGCGAGGACGGGATGCACGTTGTTTCGCACTAACGCGCCACCGAGCAAGACGGAATGAGATTCTACGTTTGCGCTTCGTCCCTGATGAATGCTGAGCGTCGAGATGTTGAAGGTGCTCGCTTGCTCGTGCTCGATCCTCAGGTGAGAGACCATGGCGTTATCGCCGACTACAAGTTCGGTGACTGTGTTACAGAGCGCGGCTCCGCTTCCGATTGAGACATATTCTTCGACTACTGAGACCTGAGCACCCTCACCGACGATGATTAGATTACGCGGATGACTCATGACCGCCGGCATGTCAGGTGTGGAGACGAAGAGCACTGAGATGGGATTGGTTACAACCACGTTTCGCGGGATGTTTATAAATGCGCCGTCTTCGGCGAGTGCGACATTGAGCGCAGAGAAACCATCCCTCTTCCAATCCGCGTAGCGTCCGAGATGATGCTCATCTAACTCGGGACTACGAACCAGTTGGTTTGCGAGTCCGGCCACGGTCACACCCTCGGGGATGTTAGTCAGATCCGACAAATTCGCGGCGAATTGGCCGTTCACGAATACTAGCTGGCACGCTGCACTCGCCGGTCTCCATTGCTGAATCTGATGGGGCGAAAGCAGCGAGCCACTATTCTCTATTCGACGGATCTGAGTCTTCGAAATAGCGGAGACATCTGTGAAGCGCCAATCTTCGTTGTGAGTTGTGGGGAAGCCTATCTCGCAGAAGCGAGCAAATGCTTCGCGACGGAGCTGCTGCCATCCAGGTAAATCCTGACCTAGGGTAAGCTTCTCGAACTCATTCAAGTACTCAAGGTAGTTCGCAGGTAGTTGGGTCAAAGTGCTCAAGTCGATACCTTCCTCAGGCCGCGGTGATGGGGGCTTCCATGGAACCGTATCCGGTTTCCTCAAGTTCAAGGGCCAACTCTGGGCCACCCGAGCGCACAATGCGGCCATCCACGAGCACGTGCACGAAGTCAGGAACAATGTATGTCAACAGCCGCTGATAGTGCGTCACCAGAATCATGGATCGATCACCAGAGCGCATGGCATTTACACCCTTTGCAACGATTCGCAGAGCATCGATGTCCAGACCGGAATCGGTCTCATCGAGGACAGCTAGTTTGGGTTCAAGCACCGCCATTTGTAATATCTCGTTGCGCTTTTTCTCGCCGCCGGAAAAGCCCTCATTGACTGAACGATTCATTAGCTTGTCGTCCATCTCGAGCAGAGCCAATTTCTCCCGGAACATCGGAAGGAAATCCATGGCTGTAACTTCCGCTAACCCGCGCGCTTTGCGTACAGCATTGAGAGACGAGCGCAAGAAATAAGTGTTGCTGATGCCGGGGATCTCTACTGGGTACTGGAACGCTAGGAAGACGCCTTCCCATGCGGCCTCCTCGGGCTTCATGGCTAAAAGGTCTTTCCCGTTGAATAACACTTCTCCAGAAGTTACTTCATAAGCTTCGTGGCGGGCTAATACTTGCGCAAGCGTACTCTTCCCGGAGCCGTTAGGGCCCATGATGGAATGGACTTCGCCTGCATTGACTACCAAGTTCACGCCCTTCAGTATTTCGTGGTTATCCACGTTGACGTGCAGATCTCTGATTTCGAGTAACGGACTCATTCATCTCCCTCGGTGTTACTATCCAACGCTACCTTCCAGGCTTACGCTCAGTAACTTCTGAGCTTCGACGGCAAACTCCATTGGAAGTTCGCGAAAGACGCGCTTGCAAAAACCGCTCACGATCATTGAGATCGCATCTTCGGCAGTGATTCCGCGCTGCCGCAAATAAAACATCTGGTCTTCTCCGATTTTCGAAGTGGAAGCCTCATGCTCCATGCGGGCAGACGAGTTCCTGACCTCGATATACGGAAAAGTGTGAGCTCCACATTTGTCGCCGATCAGGAGCGAGTCGCACTGTGTGTAATTGCGGGCTCCAGTGGCACCCTTCATGATTTTCACTTGGCCACGATAGGTGTTTTGGCCGTATCCGGCAGAGATACCTTTGGTGACGATGGTGCTCTTGGTGTTCTTCCCGATGTGAATCATCTTTGTACCGGTATCGGCTTGCTGATGATTGTTGGTCAGCGCTACGGAATAGAACTCTCCGACCGAGTTATCGCCGCGCAGGATGCAGCTCGGATACTTCCAGGTGATAGCTGATCCGGTCTCCACCTGGGTCCACGAGATCTTGGAATTTACACCCTCGCACTTACCACGTTTGGTTACGAAGTTATAAATTCCACCTTTTCCCTCACGGTCGCCGGGGTACCAGTTCTGCACGGTGGAGTATTTGATCTGCGCGTCATCGAGCGCCACCAATTCCACCACGGCGGCGTGCAGTTGGTGCTCATCTCTAATAGGCGCGGTGCAGCCTTCGAGATAGCTAACGTGTGCGCCAGCGTCCGCAACGATCAGGGTGCGTTCAAACTGCCCGGTTTCAGCTGCGTTAATTCGGAAGTAAGTTGACAGTTCCATGGGGCAGCGAACTCCCTTTGGCACGTAGACGAATGAGCCATCGGAAAAGACTGCGGCATTCAGGGCTGCGAAGAAGTTGTCGGTATATGGGACCACGGAGCCTAAGTATTTCTTGATTAACTCCGGGTGCTCTTGAACGGCTTCCGAAAAGGAGCAGAAGATTACGCCAGCTTCTCCCAGCTTGGCCTTGAAAGTGGTGGCAACAGAAACACTGTCGAAGACTGCGTCGACGGCAACTCCAGCGAGCATCATCTGCTCATTGAGTGGTATGCCTAATTTTTGATAGGTGCGCAGGATCTCTGGATCAAGCTCGTCCAGGCTCGCCAGTGTCGGCTTCTTCTTGGGAGCTGAGTAGTAGACGATGTTTTGGTAGTCGATTGGGCTGTAGTTGATGTTGGCCCATTTTGGTTCGGCTTCCGCCTTTTCCAGAGAGGCCCAATGACGGTAAGCCTTCAGTCTCCACTCAAGCATGAACTCGGGCTCGTGCTTCTTTGCCGAAATAAGTCGAACGGTGTCTTCGCTTAACCCTTTGGGTATGCTCTCGGCTTCAACATCGGAAACAAAGCCCCACTTGTAATCCTTCTCGGCTGCAAGCTCTCGAATTGTATCCAGGTTTGTGCTCATTGTTCCCTATAGGGCAGGCTCAGACTGCCGCAGTTCCCGAACGTTGTCGTTCCGGTGCTCGAACCTCACGCCATTTGTAAGCGCCTGCAGTCAATTGGATGCACGGACCAGATGATTCGGACCAAGCAGCATGTTGGGGGAATTATTAAAAATGAATCGCGCGTTACTTCGCGTACTTAGGCGACATGGAAGCTTATGAAAACACCAACGTTAACGGCCTGTTATGCATGCCATAGAAAGAATCAATTTCCAATCGACGACGATCTACGCCATGCTTTGTCAGCGGACATCGATGAATTTCCTGCTGAGTGAACACATCGTACGGCAGGCCACAAGGAAAGCTTAACCAGTTGCGAAAGACTCTGACGAGCGGCGATGGCAGTTAGTCCGAACATCGACTTGGCAAGATCCGCGAAGCAGAGTCCTGACGGCAACGTAGGAGCGATTGATGATTAAGAAAACAGTTTTGAGCGCAGCAGCGATAACACTTTTGGCCAGCGGCATGGCATTTGCAAACACATTGAGCGACCTGCCGGGATCAAGAGTAGCGGCGAACCAGAACGGGCGAGATTCGGTGGTTAATCCCACGCTCAAGCTACCGGGCGTAGTTGGAACACAGGAGACTCCTACGGCTGGTACTGGCACCATCGGCGAGGCTCCCGCCACGGGCGTGCAGAGCGGTGAACGTGGCAGCGCCTTTGCGGATAGCGACTCTTTGCCCGGTACTGAGGCGGTGGTAGCGACGAACACTTCCACGAGAATCGTGGCTGGGTCCTAAGCCTACTTAGTACCTGCGGTGTTTAAGTTGTCCCCTAGAACACGGTGATGAGAGTCCTCGCACGAGGACTCTCATCACCGCAGCACCCCGTCAGATCGCCAATCGCATCCCATCATACAATTCCTTTTGAGGAGACTCCATTTATGGATATCGGATTTGTTGGTCTTGGGAATATGGGACGAGCTATGGCACAGAATCTTATCAAGGCCGGTCACGCAGTTACGGTTTACAACCGAAGCCGCAGCGCTGCCGAGACTTTGCTAAAGGCGGGTGCTACCGGAGCAGACACTCCGGCTGAAGCTGCTGGAGGCGAAGTCGTTCTCAGCATGCTAGCCGATGACAATGCGGTGGAATCCGTTGTTCTGGGAGAGCACGGCGTTATCGATGGATTGAAACGGAATCGCCTGCATATTTCGATGAGTACGATAAGTCCTGCTTTGTCTATGCGACTCTCGAATGCTCACAAGGAACGTGGTCAGCAATACGTTGCGGCTCCGGTATTTGGCAGGCCTGAGGCGGCAGCGGCGGCTCAGTTATTCATTGTGGCCGCTGGCGAGAAGGGTGCCGTGGCAAAAGCAAAGCCTCTGTTTGAAGCTCTAGCGCAGCGCACGTTTGAAGTGGGAGAGCAGCCGGAACATGCAAACTACATAAAGCTCTTTGGAAACTTTTTGATCACTTGCGTGCTGGAGAGTTTGGGCGAAGTGTTCGCCGTGGGACGCAAAGCGGAAATCGATCCACACACGGTGTTTAACGTTTTGAGCGGCACGCTGTTTGGTGCTCCCGTGTACAACAACTATGGCCCACGAATTATCGATGAGAAGTTTTCTCCTGCCGGATTCAAAATGCCGCTGGGACTCAAAGATGTGCGGTTGATGTTGCAGGCCGCAGAGAATCTATCAGCACCGATGCCATTCGCGAACGTGGTCAGAGATCGCTTTCTCAGCGGGATTGCGAATGGGTATGGCGATTTGGATTGGTCGGCGATGGCGCTGGTTATCGCAGAGCAGGCAGGATTGCCAGCGCGTGAGAATCGAAATGTTTCGGATGCTGCGGACTAGGAACTCACGGCTTTTCGGGCCATGCGTGTTTGGGGTAACGCCGCATCAGTTCGCGGCGAACCTGCGGGTAGAGTCGTTCCCAGAATCCGGCGAGGTCTGTCGTGGTCTGGACGGCACGCTGATTCGGCGCAAGCAGGTGTATGACCACGGGCGTGTGTGCGGCTCCGATGCGCGGCGTGTCACGCATGCCGAAGAAATCCTGCAGACGTGAAGCTATCCAGGGGGGACGTCCCTGCTCGTAGTGAACCCTGGTTTGGCGGCCTTTCTGAAGTGCGATGCGTGTTGGTGCGATTTCATCTAGCCGTCGATTGGTCAGTTTTTGCTGGAGCATGGGGACGAAAGTGGACGCCGCATTTTTAAGGTCGGCAAAGCTTCGTAGGCCCATACATAGCTCACATAAGGACTGCGCAACGTCTGGCACCTCGAAGCCTGCAAACTCAACACGGGCGATGAACTCATTCAGGGGATCGGGATCGACGAAGCGCTCAACACCTGCTTCGATTGCCTTCTGAGCGAGCAGGTCGGCGGCCGCCACCATGTCCGGAACTGCTCCTCTCGATTCCTGAATTATTAGTTCGTCATATAACAGGGCGCTCACGGCATCGACGCGCTCGGCGCTGCGGTTCCATGTCACGGTGGAGAGTTCCCGAACACGCTCTGGAAATAGGTCGATCAACCACTCGGGCTCGATGCGCGCTGTCATGCGAATGAGTGGAAGGGGTTTGTCTTTGCGGTCTTCCGCATCGACGGCGACCATGAATTCATAGCTGGGCGGCTCGCCCGCGATCTCGGCCGATGCGCCTGTCGACAGGAGCACCTGATTGCCCGAGCGGAGCTTTGCAACGCGGTCGGGGAATCCTGTTAACACGGACATGAGGAGCGCGTCGTCATCATGGCGACTTTGACGTGTGGGACGCGCAATTCGGCGTAGCTGTTCAATGTGTTGGCGGGTACGATAGTCCTGCTCGGACTCGGTGGCCGCGAGGAGATCGTTTTTCGCGAGTTGCACACCCGAACCTAAGAGTGCAACCGCAACGCATCCGTCTTCTCCAACGCCGCGTTTTATTGCTTCAACGAGAATGCGCGACAGGCGAGGTGGGAGGGGACATCTCGCAAGCTGTTGCGCCATGCTTTTCGAAGCGGTATTTTCAACGCCATCAGTTGCCGCGCCAAGGCGATCAAGTAACGATTCAGCGCGTTCGATGGCTGCAGGTGGCGGCGCATCCAGCCAGTTCATCTGCGTGACAGAAATGTTCATGGCTCGGAGATCGAGGCATAGTTGGGACAGGTCGCTCCGGACAATCTCGGGCGGGTCCTGGTCGAGGCGATGGAAGTAATCCTCTTCCGTATAGAGGCGCAACACGCTACCCGGTGCGGTTCGGCCTGCGCGTCCGGCGCGCTGTTTTGCCGAAGCTTTGCTGACACGACCGACGTGCAGGGTCGGCAGGCCGCTCCATGGAGAATAGGTCGCGAAACGAGCCAGTCCGCTATCGATTACTGCGGTCACACCGTCCACCGTCACCGAGCTTTCCGCTACATTTGTGGCGAGAATGAGTTTGCGTTGTGACGCGGGAGACACGGCGAGATCCTGCTCTTTGGGCGAGAGGCTGCCGTGTAAAGGAAGCATCAGTAGGTCGGCGCTACGCGCAACCGCTTCACAGTGGCGCATGGCGCGTCGAATTTCCGCTACGCCGGGGAGGAATACAAGGATGTCTCCTGAATGCTGCTCTCGCAGAAGCAGTTCCAAGGCGTCTCTTACCTGAGTCTCGACCGGCGCGGGCGAGTATGGAAGATGGCGGATCGAAAGCGGAAAGAGTCTGCCCTCGGAGCGAATGACTGGACAGTTCCCTGCTGCGTCTCCGAGGAATTCTGCAATCGGTGCGGCATCCAAGGTCGCCGACATCACGACGATTCGCAGATCGGGGCGCGTGCGCTGCAGACGTTTAAGCAATGCGAGCGCAAAATCACTTTCAAGATGGCGCTCATGGAATTCATCGAGCACGACGGCATCGACGCCCTTCAGCATTGGATCTGTCAGCAGGCGGCGAGTCAGTATGCCTTCGGTTACGAAGCGCACACGGGTTTGCGGGCCGACCGCTTCCTCAAAACGCACTTGGTAGCCGATGCTTTCACCGGGTTGTTCGCCGAGTTCCCAGGCAACCCGACGAGCAGCAAGACGTGCGGCGATGCGTCGCGGCTCGAGCACGACTATTTCACCGCTCACAATTTCGAGGAGGGCGGGAGGAACTCGCGTCGTTTTGCCAGCGCCCGGAGGAGCTTCGATTACGAGATTCGGATGCCGGTTCAGGGAATCGACAATTTCCGGCAGAATTGCATCGACCGGGAGGGTGGGTTTTCGGCTCAGCACTCCTCATCGAAACACGGCGTTTCGACTGGAGTCAATGATGCAGAGACATTGGGCGCTGGCGATTCGCGACAGACGGTCGGAGGGATTGGGCGTTTCTCAATCGTTAGAGATATCATGTGTGCCATGAAGAATCTAAAATGCACACTCGTTCTCCTCATCGCAACCGTCGTCGCCTGCGCGTTGCCGATGGCCGCACAGCAGAAGCGCCTGAGCCCGCATGAGACTATCAGCACGGTGGTCGACGGAAACCGCGTCACGATTGTTTACGGACGGCCTTACACGAAGGATCCCAAGACCGGAGAGGTTCGCAAGATTTGGGGCGGGCTTGTGCCTTTTGGGGAAATCTGGCGTACGGGAGCAGATGAGGCTACTTTGCTTATTACTCAGCAGCCGATTGTGTTAGGTGGCACGACCATTCCGGCGGGAGCTTATACGCTGTGGACCTTGCCGATTGATGGCGGCAAAGCAAAATTGGTCATCAATAAGCAGATCGGGCAGTGGGGTATGAGCTCGCGTGCGCCGAAGCAAGTTTATGATGAGGCGCTGGACTTAGCCAGGGTTGATCTCAAGAAGGAAGCAACAGAACACCCGGTCGATCAGTTCACCATGGCGGTTGAGGCTAATCCTTCCGGCGGCGGAATTCTTAAGCTGTCGTGGGAGAACACCCAGTTTTCGACAGCATTCACGTCTAGCCCCAATACCTCCAAGAAATAGCAGACCTCTACGAGTGGACGCGCCGAGAGCAGCTCAGAGCGCGGCCACTCGGCGTTGTACGAAGAGAAAATACAGCGCGACTAGGACAAGCAGGAATCCGTTCATCCCCAGTACGACGGGCGCGGTGAACACGGGTACTAGCCATCCAGACAAGAGATTACCCATAGGCATGCCGCCACGGAATGCGCAGTTGTAAACGCTCATGACTCGCCCGCGCATTTCGTTGGTGGTAATCAATTGCACCAGCGAATTCACGGTGGCGAACACCGCCATCATTGAAGCTCCCACGAGTGCCATCATGGCATAGCTCAACGGCAATGATCGCGACAGCGAAAAGCCGACAATCCCAATCCCCAGGGAAATGATCATGATGAGAGCCACTCGTCCTTTATTGCGGATGTTGCCGCTCCAGGCCACGATGAGCGAACCGGCAATCGAACCAAGGCCCATCAGGGAGAGCAGGTTGCCGAAAGTCTCGGGACCGCGGTGAAAGATGTCTTTCACAAAGACTGGAATATACGTTCGCATCGGCATACTTAAGGCCGTCATGCAGAACGCCAGCACAATGAGTGCCTCCATTGAGTTCTGCTTACGGACGAACTTGATGCCGTGTTTCAGACTACTGAGGATTGACTCCGTTGTTGTCTCAGGGAGGAATCGTGTGGATATAACGAGGAGCGAGATGATTGGTGCAACAAAGGAAAGTGCATTCAGGCCGAAACACCACTTCTCTCCCAACCTTGCCAGGGTGAGGCCAGCGAGCGCGGGACCGATGGTTACCGCCATGTTGAACTGAATTGAATTCAGCGCGATGGCGTTCGGCATATCCTCTCGCTTCACCAGAGTTGGGATGAGCGCCTGATAAGCGGGCCCGCCGAAAGCTTGAGCCAGGCCCGAAACGACCGAGAGACACAGGATGTAGGCCACATGGATGTGTCCCGAAGCTACCAGGATCGTGAGCAGCGCGGCACTTGCCATCTGAACGTATTGCGAAACGAGGAGAATTCTTCGCCGCTCGATGCGGTCGGCAACTACGCCTCCGATCAACGAAAAAAGAAAGATCGGGATGCCGCCGAGAAACTGATCCAGAGCGAGCAAAAAGGCCGAATGACTGAGGCGATAGATCAACCATCCCTGCGCTACGATCTGCATCCAGGTGCCGATGCTAGAAGCACAGGCACCGAACCACATTAAACGGAAATCGCGATATTGAAATGCTTTGAATACCCTTTGAAACGTTTTCGACTCCATCAGCCCCGCTTGCCCTCTCGGCGTCCAGAGTCTATCTTCGCACGTACGCGCGTGCGTGCTCCACCGCCTTGCCGTAACCGCTTTACTTAATCACATTCCGAGATTCGTCTATCAACAAAGGTTCAGAGAGAGACATTGTGCTTCGTTCGGCTACGATCAGTCATCTAAGGAAGTCACGCGCATGGAGGAAAACCAGATGTCGAAGAGACTTTTGCTATCGTTGGGAATTGCCGCCGTACTGGCACCCTTGTTGCTGTTCGCGGCCACTCATCCACAGGTTGGTTCACCCGCTCCTCAGTTCACACTGAAATCGCAAGAGGGAACGCCGATTAGCCTGCATGATTTTAGCGGCAAGTGGGTTGTGCTGTACTTTTACCCAAAGGATTTTACCAGCGGCTGCACTTTAGAAGCTCACAACTTTCAGCGTGATCTGGCCGAGTACGAAAAGCGCAATGCCGTTATCGTTGGAATCAGCGTGGACGATGCGAATTCGCACAAGCAGTTTTGTGTCAAGGAAGGGCTGAGCTTCAAGTTGCTGGCCGATACGGATCACAATGTTTCGAAAGAGTACGGGACACTGAGTCACATGGTATTCGCACATGCCGAGCGCAACACTTTTCTGATTGCACCGGATGGAAAAATCGCCAGGGTCTTCGATGATGTGAAGCCTTCTGAGCACAGCGCGCAGGTTCTGGCTGCAATCACCGCATTAGAGAAAAAGTAATTCAATGAAGAACCCCTCGTACCGATTGGCGGGCGAGGGGTTTCATTCTTAAAACTGCACAAATTTGTTATTTGCTGCCTTTCGGATTCTCCACAAACTTCGGTCCCTGAGTTTCATCTCCAAACTGCCAGGCAGAGAGGTAGGCTAGGCGAAGAATGTTTGTCATCTTCGGGTAATTGATCCGGTCGGCGGTGTCGGTAATGTGGTGATAGTCCGGGTGGAATCCTGTGAACCACCAGAATGCCGGTACATTGTGCAGCACGAAAGGAAATTGATCGCTGCGGAAAAAGACGTTCAGCGCGGACTCGTGATCGAAGCGGTCATCCAGCACTAATCCTACAAAGCGATTTTGCTCTTCCACGGTATGACGGTACTCGGGACTGTACATTCCTCCGATGAGGTTGAGTCTATTGGTCGTGTCTGCGGGGATTTCCATCAAGCCTTCGGTCTGCGGACTGGCTTGCTCATTGCGTCCGATCATGTCGAAGTTGATCATGGCCCGCGTTGTCGCCAATGGACGAATGGGATGCGCAGCTAAGTAATACGCTCCCAAGAGGCCGCGCTCTTCAGCGGCAAACACTACAAAGAGTGTGCTGCGTTTTGGCTTCTGGGGATTTGCGGCGAATGCGCGCGCAAGTTCGACAACACCGACCGTGCCAGAGCCGTTATCGTCTGCGCCATGCCAGATGCCTTCTTCGGCTATGCCATCGTGGTCGTGATGTGCACTGATGATTACGGTTTCGCCACGCAGGTCCGTCGAGCTACCTTCGACTAGGCCGCCCACGTTCCAAGTTGTGCCGGGACGAGCGTAGGTGTTTTGCAGATGCACTTCCATCTTCGTATCCGGCAAAGGGCGTGATTGGAACTTTAACTCACGATCAATCACCGTCTGGGCATCGGATGGCGTTACTCCGGACGTCTGCATTAATTCACGAGCAACGGCATCATTCACAATCACTACAGGGATATTCAACTCGTCATCTGCAAGCGCTTGCGATGGAAGAGGGACTTTGCGAGCGGCTGAACCACCGATCCGCGCCTGCCGTTCCTGATTGGAAAGATGCTTACGATTTGGTTCGGCCACTAATAGCAGGGCCACTGCGCCGTGCGCTTGCGCGTTCAGTGCCTTGACGCGGGTGGTGGCGTAACGCGTGTTGCCGGTTCCGTTAAAGATCGACGCGGGGTCCGTTTCTTGCGGTTCGTGGTCGAAGACTAAGACGATCTTGCCTCGCGCGTCGAAGCCTTTGTAGTCGTCGTAACCCAACTCCGGGGCGGTGATGCCGAATCCAGCGAAGACGACTTCCGCGTTAATATCAACATCTCGCTTAAAGGCTCCGAAAGCGTCGGGGAATTGCAGTTTCTTGTCCGCACCAGCACGCGTGAGTTTGAGGTAACTAGCAGCCCGGTCTGGGCGATATTCGATGAGCGGAACAGCTTGCATATAGCTGTCGCCAAACGCGGGCTTCAGTCCGGCTTTGGCCATCTCGGCGGCGATCCACTGCACGGCGACTTCATCGCCATTTGTGAGCGACATGCGGCCTTGCAATGCATCCGATGATAGGAACCCTAAGTCAGCGCGTAGGTCTGACTCTTGAATTGTCTTAAAACCAACAGATACCTTTGCCGGGACCGCTGGCTGGGCTAACGCTACATCCGCCGCCATCGAGACCAGCAACACCGCCAGACTCATATGCAACTTACGCATAACTCGCACTTGCTTCTCCTGAACAGTTTATTATTCCTGCTCTACACGTTGATGGTAACGCAGGGTTGCAAGCTTTGCCGTTGCAATGGTCACTCAGAGCAAAAACCTGCGATGTCGGCGACTTCTGAGTGGCTCGTTTCGTGTAGCATTCCTAGAGTGGCAAGCTGGGAAGCGGGTCTGAATAACAGGGCAAAACTCAATATGAACGATAAGGTCGTGGTCCAATGCAAGGACCTACGCAAGACTTACGAAGGCAAGGTGGAGGCGGTTTGCGGGCTCAACTTGACCATCTACGCTGGACAATGTTATGGCTTGCTCGGACCGAACGGCGCGGGCAAGACAACAACCATTGAGATACTAGAGGGTCTGCTTGAGGCCACCTCTGGCACGGTAGAGATTCTCGGCTACACGTGGCTGGATCATCCAACTGCGCTGCGCGAGGCTATTGGAATTTCATTACAGGAGACCAGGCTGTCAGAGAAGCTGACAGTGCGAGAGACGCTGGAACTATTTGGCGGATTTTATCGTCATCCTCGCCCTGTCAGCGACGTATTGGACGAGTTGGGGCTTACGGAAAAAGCCGATGCGTGGGTGGGCAAATTATCGGGCGGGCAGAAGCAGCGTCTCGCAATTGCCACTGCGCTTGTGGGGAATCCTCGAATCCTCTTTCTTGACGAACCCACTACCGGACTGGATCCGCAGAGTCGGCGGCAGGTGTGGGATATCGTGCGCCGCTTTCAGTCTTCGGGAGGATCGGTGCTGCTGACCACGCATTACATGGACGAGGCCGAACGCCTTTGTGACTACATTTCGATCGTCGATCATGGCAAGGTAATCGCCGAGGGAACGCCTGCGGAACTGATCTCTGGAGTTGCAGGGCATCATCGGGTGGACTTCGCATTGGAGTCGGAGCCGACGGTTTCGGCCGAGCTTTGGCGCACCCTTCCGGGAGTTGGCGGAGTACACCACGACGATGGAGTAACGGCGCTTACGGTTGAGGAACCCCATCTTACGATTCCGGCATTGCTTGCCCTGGTGGAACAGAACGGCTGGCGGTTTAGCCAATTGACGACACGGCAATCGAGTCTTGAAGACGTTTTTGTCAACCTTACGGGCCGACGGTTAAGAGAGGAATAGCATGATTGAGCAGCCCACCGAAATCATAAATGAATCACGCATTCCGGCCGCCGTCGTGAATGGACGCTGGACGGGCTACCGCATGCTGCTTATGGCTCGACTGAAGGAGTTGTTTCGGGAGCCTGAGGTTATTTTCTGGATTTTCATGTTTCCGGTACTGCTCGCGCTGGGGCTCGGAATCGCTTTCCGCAACAAACCAGCGGACGCTGCGCGGATTGTCATTGCGCAACAGTCCGGCGCGGAACACGTCGCCGAACTGCTTCGTCACGTGCATTCGGAGCAACCACTGAAAATCGAAGTCCTTCCGTCCGATCAGGCAGCTCTTGGATTTCGGTTGGGAAAGTTTGACGTGGAGATTATTCCGCAGGGTTCGGCAGTGGAGTACGTCTATGACCCTGCACGTCCTGAGAGTGTATTGGCGCGCAGCTTAACTGACGGTGCGTTGCAGGCAGCGGCGGGAAGCAGGCCCACCATTCCGACTTCTTCACGAGTTAACAGTGAACCGGGGAGTCGCTATATAGACTTTCTCATTCCCGGGTTGCTGGGCATGAATCTGATGGGCTCGGGCATGTGGGGGATTGGGTTTGCATTGGTCGAGATGCGGCAACGTAAACTGCTTAAGCGCTATGCCGCTACGCCGATGCGGCGCAGAGACTTTCTGCTGGCGCTTGCCACCAGCCGGTTGATCCTCATGATGATCGAACTCGTTCTGGTGCTTGGCTTTGGTGTTGTCGCATTTCATATGCGAGTGGTGGGATCGTGGCTTTCAATTATTCTGGTAAGCTGCCTGGGGGCGCTTAGCTTTGCCGCGCTCGGTCTGCTTACTGCAAGCCGCGCACAGAAGATAGAAACCGTGAGCGGGATTATGAATGTGGTGATGATGCCGATGTGGATCTTCTCGGGGATATTCTTCTCCTATGAACGCTTCCCTGTCATCGTGATCCCGTTCATTAAGCTGCTTCCGCTTACTGCTCTCAATGACATGCTGCGAGCTATTATTCTGCAGGGCAGCCCGCTCTCATCGCAGGCTGCTCCGCTGGCGATAATATGTTTATGGGGAGCACTCTCCTTCTTGTTTGCGGTGCGATATTTTCGCTGGATATAACGGGAGGCGGTTAGCGAGCAACTACTCGCGCGATCGCGGTTTCCAGAATCTCGCGAGTGAAGATCGTACCCGTGGTTTTCTTTGTTCGCGCACGATACAGAGCAGTGGTTTCGCAGAGCACGATGATGTCTTCGATCTCGGCGGGGTTCACAACTGAATCGAGGATGCGAGAGCTGAACTCCTCTTCGCCGATTCCTTGCAGTTCGAAGCCTCGGCGCTTTGCTTCGTTCACGTAGAACTGGGTTACTTCGGATAACATCCTCTCGGCTGCCTCAGAGATTTCTGGACGGTCGGCTGGGCTCAAGCCTGCTCCGGGAAGAGCCAGTTTGATGCCGAAGATGTTGTCAATGTCGCTGTTGGCCGTGAACGAAACGGTTGTCGCTACAACGAGTACGTTCGGCAACTCGGATGTGGTCTCGATCAGGGCGTCAAGTTCCGCAAGCAGTTCGGGATCACCGGTCTGGTATGCAAGGTCAATTCGGGGTAGCAGCAACATTACTTTTTTGCGGCGATACCCACGCACAATTCCTTTGGCTTTCGCAAGCGCATCGCTGTCGCGGGGGTTGTAGACGGTGACCAGGCGCTCCATCCCGGCCATCTGGGCGATGCGCTGGGCAAGACTCTTTTTTCCGCTCTGGTGCGGCCCGATGATGAGGACCTCATTGCCGATTTTTAGGTCCTGATAGGCGGCTGGGGTACGAGCGCGATCCACGAGATCGGCGATGCTATCCAGTAGGGAATCGAGTCCGGCGAGGCGCGGTCTGAGGCCCGCAACAGGAACATCTTCCAGGCTGAGATAGACGCGCTCGCGCCGTTTTCGTAAATCTGAGACGAACTCGATGAACGCTGGAAGGGCGGCCACCGAGCCGACGATTGTGGCCAACACGAGGATTTCTTCGGTCAGGAGCAGAGCAGAGTCGCTGCCGGAGGCAGGGTCGAACATTTGCTGAGAATACCACGACCGGCTGAAAACGGCAGAGCAGCTCTGCCACATCAACCGGTCGACCTTCATTCAAAACTCTCTACAGCTTCCAGATTGCGTTGGCCCCGACGACTAAGCCCAGAGTCAGCACGGCAATTAGAATTTCGCCGAGGGCACCCACGATAAACGGACGAATTCCTTGCTTGGACATGTCGCGAAAGTTCGTCCGTAACCCCACTCCTGCAAAGGTCAAAAGAAAGGCCCATCGGGAGAGATTTGCGAGCGCTCCTACTTGTTCTTTGTTGAAGACGTGGACAGAAACAAGAAGTGAAATCACAAGGAATCCGAGCACAAACTTTGGGAACTTGTTCCAGAGAAAAGCTCCCTTGTTCTTGACCTTCTCCGCCTGGCCGCGACTTGCCCAATAGATTGCGTAACCGAGCACGACAAAACCGATGGTTGCGTTGCGTGTGGTCTTCGCCAGCACGGCGATTTTTCCAGCGACATCGGAATAGAGTGCACCTGCTGCGGTGGCTTCGGCGGTGTTATCCACGGCTAGGCCAGACCACAATCCAAAAGAGTTATCACTCATGTGCATCGCATGGCCGATGAGCGGAAAGGTCACTAGCGCGATGGCACCCAGTGCGAGGATGGCGGCAATGGCGAACGAAGAGTCTTCATCGTCCGCATCGATTGCTCCCTTGGCGGCGATGATGGCCGAGACGCCGCAGACGGCGGAACCGATGGCCAGAAGCGAGGTTAATTTCGGCTTCAACTTGAATACGCGTCCGAGGAACGTCATCAGAAGCAGTGATCCGGAGATTTCCAAAATCACAAGTGCAATGCTGATACCGCCCAGTTTAAGAACGTCGCCGACCACAAAGCGCGCGCCGAGCAGCACGATTCCGGCTTTCAACCAGAACTCGTAAGTGGCAATTCCGGGAAGAAACACTTTTGGGATCGTCACTGTGTTGGCGATTAGCAAACCGATCGCAATCGCCCAAAGCACATATTCAATGTTGGGGATGACAAGGTGATGCGCTTTGGCATAACCGTTGATGGATTGCTCGATTACTTTTCCGGCAAAGCCGATTACCGCAAGCAAGAGCACGCCCGGCAGAAATCGAATTATGTTTGCCAAAGGATTCTGAGCCTGTTGGTTCGGCAGTGCTATGGACGTGGCCATTTCGTTCTCCTATTAAATCGGCGTTCGCGGGTTACCAGGGGACGTGCTTCAGGATTCCGACGCGCACTAGGATCGCTAGCAGAAAAGCAGTGATAACTGCCCACACATCAAGCGATAGCCCGAGTTGGGTGGCGGTGGTTGCGATTTTGTTTTCTTCAGACATAGGCCGTCTCCTTCGTGGCGGGATGAACTCCGCCGCGACGTTGTGTTGATTTAGATTCTCAATTACACGAGTTCAGGACCAGCGCGCTTACTAACCCTCGACACCGTGCGGTGCTGGACCGGCGGGAACATCGCGCTGGGCCAGAACTGCCTCACCACCGGCGAGAAAGCTACGGATCTCGTCGTTTGAATTTCTTGCAAGAAATTGTTGCAGGCTCTCTTCGCCAGCTCGTAAAACCGTGTAGCGAGACAACAGCCGCGCAATGGATTCCGGAACTTCTGTCGCAAGACAACGATAGCCAACGGGACGAGCCACAGACTGTACGCGTCCAACAGAACCTCCGACACAGAAGTAATAGGCGTCGGCAAACTGTCCGTTCACTTTGATCTTCTTGCCTTCCAGTCCGAGATCGGCAATCCAGTGTTGTCCGCAACTGTTGGGACATCCGGTGATATTCAACTTGAGTTGTTGATCGAATCCCGGTACGCGGCCTTCGAGCTCTTCTACAACCCATCGAGCAAAGCTTTTGGTTTCTGTGATCGCCAACTTGCAAAATTCCGTTCCGGTGCAGGCGACTGCACCACGCCAGAATTGCGAGGCCTCAACATGCAGACCAATGTCGTCGAGTTCCTTATGCAGCAACTCTGCGTTTTCTTTTCGGACATTGATGATCAGCAGATTTTGCATCGCCGTGGTGCGAACTTCACCTCCTGCGAAGCGGTCCGATAGGTCGGCTACCGCGTGTAACTGATCGGCGTTGAGGCGGCCTCGAAGTACCGACACTCCAACATAGAAATAGCCGGGCTGCCGTTGTGGGTGCACGCCGACGTGGTCGCGGTAGATATCAGAAGGAAGCGTTTCCTCGATTGCCTCGTCAAGTTTGAATCCGAGCCGGTGATGAATCTCTGACAGGAAACTTTCAGCGTTCCATCCATGCTTTAGGAAGAGAAATTTTAGCCTTGCCTGTTCGCGGCTTTGACGCAGCACGTCGGCATCACGAAAGATCTCCGCAACTGTCCGCACAACAGGAACGACTTGATTCCAACCGACGAAGGCATTCAGCTTCTCGGCAAGATGCGGCTGAGTTGAAAGTCCGCCACCGATGCGTAGAGAGAATCCGCGTTCGTCATGGCCATTCCGCTTCCTGAGTAACCCGGTAAGTCCAACGTCGTTGATCTCAGGGTAAGAGCACCAAGCTTTGCAACTGGAGAGTGAAATCTTGAATTTTCGCGGGAGGTTGTAGAACTCCGAGTTACCTACAAATAAGCGACTCAGCTCTACCGCAAGCGGTGAAGGATCAAACGCTTCATCGGCATCCACTCCTGCGAGAGGGCATCCGGTGATGTTGCGTGTGTCATCTCCGCAGGATCCGGTGGTCGTCAGACCGGCTCCCCACAATTGTTCCAGCAGATCCGGCAGGTCTTCGATGCGCACCCAGTGAAGCTGGATGTTTTGGCGCACCGTGATGTCGATCAATCCTCGCGCGTATTTTGAAGCCAGAGCAGCGATGGTGCGGACTTGATGACTTAGTAATAATCCGTTGGCGATGCGTATGCGCACCATCAGGTAAGGTGCGGCCTTGCCTTCTCCGCCTTTGCCTCCAGTTACTCCAGCACCGTCTCCCTGGGTGTAGACGCCCCACCATTTGAAGTAGGTTCCCAGCCAATCTGGAGGAATGGTGTCATGGCCATCACGCGCGAACTGGCGGATTTCGTCCAGGCACTCCCATGGATTCTTTTCCCGCTTCAATCGCTCTGCCCGTTGCGCCTTGTTTTCGACTGCTGGCTCTGCCATCGTCTCTCCAAAACAAAAACCCACCTGCCTTGATGTTCTGGCGGTGGGTTGCTGCTGCTAGATCTTTGGTTATAAGAGTACTATACCGTGATCTCCCGCGCGCCAGAGGGTCCCGCGCTGCAACAACAGCAGCACATCAGTCGACCAAGCTGGCAACACTTCATCATGGTTCCGCTTTTATACATGGGAATGCACCCTCAGGTCAATGCAATAAGCATCTCCAGCATGTTGACTCGCGACCAACGCTAGAGGCATTTATTTTGCCCAAACCATCTCTGCTCTAAAAATTCTCATGTTTACAAGCATAATTCGCTGGATGCAATTGGATTGCTCTGTGATATAACCGTGCAACTTTGTCTGCAAACCGGGTCGGCACCCGGCTGTAAATGAACGACTCAGGAGGAAATGTGGCCTCACCGAGTGGAGCATCCGTAACGTCTAAACCTCACCTTCCGGAAAAATCCGAGAGTTGGATTCTGGGAACCATCCTCACGGCCATAGCTGCGATTGCGTCAGCATGGTTGCTGACATCCAATCACATCACCTCTACCTGGCAGCAGAACTACAATCCTTTGGGACACTGGCTGCTCTCCTCTTTGCTGGCATCACTTCCGGTGATCGTGCTACTTGGATCTTTGGCGCTGGGACACATCAAGGCGCACTACGCCGCGCTTGCCGGACTGATTACTGCACTGCTGACAGCCATTCTGGGCTTCCATATGCCAGTTCGACTGGCCCTGACGACTGCGGTTTATGGTGCTGGATATGGGCTCTTTCCTATTGGCTGGATTGTGCTCAATGTTATTTTTATGTACCAGCTCACGGTGGAATCAGGCCGCTTCAAGGTATTGCAGCACAGCCTCACAGGCATTACACAAGATCGCAGATTGCAATTACTTCTGATTGCATTCTGCTTTGGTGCGTTCTTTGAAGGTGCAGCGGGGTTCGGCACTCCGGTGGCCGTAACTGCCGCGCTTCTGATTGGGCTCGGCTTTAAACCCTTGCAGGCCTCAGGATTGTCTCTGATCGCGAACACTGCTCCGGTGGCGTTTGGCGCTCTGGGCACGCCGATCATTGCACTGGCGAAAGTCACGGGATTTAGCGAAGTTACTCTGGCCGCAATGACTGGGCGCATCCTTGCACCTTTCTGCATTCTCGTACCCTTCTGGCTCATCTGGGCTTTTGTGGGGATGAAAGGAATGGTGGAGGTGTGGCCGGCGATTCTGATTGCAGGAGTTTCCTTTACGATTCCTCAGCTTATCGTTTCAAACTTCCATGGCCCATGGCTGGTGAACGTGATCTCGGCCGTTTGCTCAATGACATGCCTTATAGGATTTCTGCTGGTGTGGCATCCCAAGAAGATTTGGACCTTCCCAGATGAGAGTAGCAAGAGCGCACACGCAGACCACGGATACAGCCGTGCCGACATCTCACGAGCGTGGGTACCATGGGTCATCCTGAGCATTATTGTTTTCACGTGGGGGACTCAGACCGGCAAGTTCTGGATGAATTCGCCTGAAAAGGTCATAACCTCGACCGCTAGTTGGAAGGTGAAACCCAGTCAGATTACTAACCCACAATTCCCTGTTGCGGGATTGAATAACAATGTCGAGCGCGTTCCGCCCGTTGTGTTGAAGCCGACGAAGGAATCTGCTGTTTTCGGACTTAACTGGGTGAGTGCCACGGGCACTGGAATCTTACTGTCAGCCATTCTTTCGGGATTGGTGATGGGAGTTCCGCTTGGCGGGATCTTTACGATTTATCTGCACACTATCGCGAAAGTTCGGTTTTCGTTACTCACGATTGCTGCGATGCTGGCAATCGGTATGTTAACCCGCTACAGCGGACTTGACGCGACGATGGGCTTGGCTTTTGCGAAGACCGGCCATTTGTATCCGTTCTTTGGTACCATGCTTGGCTGGTTGGGTGTTGCACTTACCGGATCGGACACGTCTTCGAATGTTCTATTCGGGAGCCTGCAAAAGATCTCTGCACAACAGGTTGGCGTATCACCTATTCTGATGGCCGCTGCGAATAGTACTGGCGGGGTTATGGGAAAGATGATTGACGCGCAGAGCATCGTTGTGGCATCGACTGCAACGCAGTGGTATGGCCACGAAGGGGATATTTTGCGTTACGTTTTCCTGCACAGCTTGGTGCTGGCAGCGCTGGTGGGCATTTGCGTGTACCTGCTGGCCTATGTTCCTCCATTCACTCAGCTCGTTATGCATTAACCTATTTGCATCGGAAGTTTTAACAGTCGCTAGGCAGGAGTAAACAAAATGGCGGTAACAGCAGTGGCACGGCAGACGTACTCTTCTGAGCAACTCGCCTCCATGCTGGCTCAGGTTCTTGATGAGCGGCGCATTCTGGTGCGTCCCATTGATCTAATCGCGTACGCTTCAGATGCGAGTTTCTATAGACTCATACCGAAGGCCGTGGTGCAGGCGGCTAGTGAGCGGGAGATCGCAAGGTTGTTTCAGTTCAGCCATGACCACTCCATGCCGATCACGTTCCGGGCCGCTGGAACCAGCCTCTCAGGGCAATCCATCTCGGACGGACTGCTTGTAGAAGTCACGCGCAATTTCCGCGACATCCAGGTACTCGACGATGGGCTCAGGATTCGTCTTCAGCCGGGAACGATTGGTACAAGCGCGAATCGCGCATTGTTCCCCTATGGCGCCAAAATCGGACCCGACCCGGCGTCTATCGCCACCTGCACGATAGGAGGAATTCTCGCCAACAACTCCAGCGGTATGTGCTGCGGGGTCGATCAGAACGCTTACCATACACTCTCTTCGTTGCGATTTCTGCTTCCCTCAGGCACCGCTATTGATACAGCCTTACCAAACGCTGAAGAGCTTTTTATCGCCAAAGAACCCGTACTGGCGTACGGACTTCTGGAACTCAAGTCGAGGATTGAACGGGACACATCCCTGTCGGAGCGCATTCGCCGCAAGTATCGCACCAAGAACACCACGGGCTATGGCATTAATGCATTCCTCGATTTCGAGCGCGCAGTCGATATCTTTGCTCATCTATTGATCGGGTCTGAAGGCACTCTGGCATTCATCTCAGAAGCGGTACTGAATACTGTCCCTGAACTTCCGGTGAAGTACACGGGTCTACTGCTCTTTCCTGATCTTTACGCCGCATCGGAATCAATCGTTCCGCTACGACAGGCAGGGGCAAAAGCTCTGGAAATCATGGACCGTGCGTCGCTTCGCTCTGTCGAGAATCAGGTAGGTACACCGTCAGTTATAAGAACTCTGGCCGAAGGGGCTGCCGGGTTACTGGTCGAGTTTCAATCTGCAGCAGAATCAGAGCGCGCACAGCTAGAGGCCCTTGCAGCCGAGTCCACCTCGCAACTGAAGTTGTTGGAACCTGCACAGTTCAGCCATTCTCCTGCTGTTCAAGCTGCGCTGTGGAAGATTCGCGCGGGCATGTTCCCTTCTGTAGGCTCGGTACGGAAGAGCGGGACCACAGTCATTATTGAAGATGTCGCATTTCCCATCGAGCATCTTGCACCCGCCGCGCAGGACTTGACCAGCCTCTTTGTTCGGCACGGATACGATAACGCGATCATCTTCGGACATGCCAAGGATGGCAACCTGCACTTTGTGATCACACAATCATTCAACGATCAACGCGCGATCGATCAATATTCGCGCTTCATTGATGATGTTGTGGAACTGGTTGTGAATCGGTTCGATGGAGCGCTCAAGGCAGAGCACGGTACAGGACGCAACATGGCTCCATTTGTGGAAACCGAATGGGGCACGGATGCCTATGAGATCATGCGCCGCGTTAAGTCACTCGCGGATCCTACTGGGCTGTTGAATCCGGGGGTCATCATCAACTCCGACCCGCAGGCTCATCTTCACGATCTGAAACAACTCCCGAGTGTCGAACCGGAGATTGATAAGTGTATTGAATGCGGATACTGCGAGCCACGCTGCCCAAGTCGCGATATCACACTAACGCCGCGCCAGCGCATCGTTGTGCGCCGGGAAATAGCGAGACAGCAACAGCTCGGCAGCACCGGAATTCTGGCGCAACTGGATCGAGATTTTCCTTACATGGCTCTCGACACCTGCGCCGTCGACGGACTCTGCGCAACTACCTGCCCGGTCAGCATAGATACAGGAAAGCTAGTCAAGCGCTTCCGTGCAGTGCGTAATTCGGGGTTTGCAAAAGGCATTGCAAAACTTACCGTTGATAACTTTTCGCTGGTTGAGGCGCTCGTGCGAATAGGGCTCAACACCGCACATCTTGCTCAGCATATTGTCGGATTGAAGGGGATGCAGGCGATCACGGGAGCCATGCGAAAAGTCATTGGTCCGAACATGCCGGTGTGGACGGCGGAGATGCCTTACGCTACGAAGGGGGGCATACCGAAGACAAATCGCCACGAAGCACAGGCCGTGTACTTCCCCGCATGCATCTCCAGAGCAATGGGACGCCTTCCTGGTGAATCCGATGACATGTCACTGATGCAAGTGACCGTTGCATTGGGGAAGCGTGCTGGCGTTCCGGTGTGGATACCTGAAGACGTTGCGGGAAATTGCTGCGGAACTCCTTACTCATCGAAAGGTTTTGAAGAGTCGCGCGATGCCATGCTGAATCGCACGGTTGAGAACTTCTGGAGGTGGTCGAGCGAAGGTGCTCTGCCGATCATGGTTGACACCAGTCCATGTACTTACGGGCTTGTCCATGCGAGAGAGTATTTAACAACAGAAAATCAGAGGCGTTTTGACCGCTTAAGAATCGTGGACAGCATTGAGTTTGTTCACGATCAATTGCTCGCTAAATTAAAAGTAAATCATCCCGAAACATCGGTTGCATTGCATCCCGTTTGCTCGGCGATGAAGATGGGACTCACAGGGAAACTCGAATCTATTGCGCGCGCGTGCAGTGCCGAGGTCTTCGTTCCTCCCAACGTTGGTTGCTGCGCATTTGCCGGAGATCGAGGCTTCATGTATCCGGAACTGACCGCTTCTGCCACTAAGAACGAATCGGCAGAAATCAGGGCGCATAAGCATGACGGGAGTTACTCAAGCAGCCGTACTTGCGAAATCGGCATGACTCGGTCAACGGGTGAAGTGTACCGATCTTACATGTATCTGCTGGAAAAGGTTACGCGCAACTAATGCAAACTAGAGTCACGCTGCCTTTTGTCCATAACGAAGTAACAGCGCGGTGCAGTCATCGGAGAGAAGCGTCTCGGCGCGGTAGTCATCCAGTGCGCCAAAGAGTTTCCCCAACGAGAACTCTTTGGCCAGAGTGGCCTCAAGTCTCTCGTTTCCGAAGAACTCTCCTGAGTGATTTTCAGCTTCCACTACGCCATCGGTAAAGAGCATCAGTCGGTCGCCGTCCCGCAGTTGCACGCTTCCACTTGTAAATGTGGCGGGTGATATCAATCCCACCGGAAAGTTCTCATTGTCGAGGCAAGAAATGGAATCGCCAGATTGCAGCATTGGCCTCACGTGGCCGCAATTGATGTACTCAAGTTCTCCGTTTTCGTAGAGCTTCATCATTAGCAGAGTTGCGTATTTCTGGCCCACAATTTTGTTATAGACATATAGATTCAGTCCTTCAGCAATCTGACTAAGCGGCAATCCCTGACGTAACTGAGGATCAATCGCACCTTGCAAAACCGAAGCCAAGAGCGCGGCCGAAATTCCCTTGCCGGAGACATCCGCAACGACCACGGCGACACAATCGGCTAATCGGATTACGTCGTAGAAGTCGCCCCCAATCTCTTTGCATGAAATATTGCGTGCCGCAACTTCGGCAAATGGAAGCGAGGGAATTTTCACCTCCATCATGCTCTGCTGGATTGTCGAAGCAATGGCCAACTCTCTCTGATAAGCGAGGGCTTCCTGCTCAGCCTTTACAAGGTACGCGTTTTCGACCAGGGCGGCAGCCTCTCGGGCTATCGCGCGAATGAGCTCATGACTCACATCCGGTAGTCTGCCATTTTCAATTCGACTGTCAAGGTAGAGCACACCCATAACGCTGCTGCCGGCGTAACCTCCGTCGCGAAATTGCGATTTTCTCAGAGGGATGCAGACGATGCTTCGCAGTTGTTGCGAGACTATGCTCTCAGTACCGGTCATTTCAGGATCGCCCATGCTCATGACGAACTCAGAAGATGAGGCGATCACTCCACGCAGCACTGACTGTGAGATCCCCTTCGCTTCGGTCAGGATTTCTCCGCGCTCGCTGCGGCCCGATCGAAGTTCCAGTCCGCCCCCTTCTTTGCAGAGAAAGACAAAACCGCGCTCAGCTCGGGTCAACCGGAGAGACACGTCGACCAGACTCGCGAGCACCTCGCCTAGGACCGAAGAGGAGTTCAAGGCTCGGGCACCTTCAATGAACAGGCGCAGGAGTTGGAGTTCTCCGGATTCAGAAGGTGTCTGCCTCGAAATGATCATGGAGAGCAGTTCGTGTGACTCTGAATCGGCAGAGAGCGAGCTGCCGATTGAGAGCGGAACGTCGGTGAATGTCAGGCATCTTCCGTCGAGCGCTCCCAGTTCGATACGGTCTCCGGCTCTCAATCGGTATTCCTTCGTTGCTTGGCCGTTGACGTATGTTCCATGGCTGCTGCCCAAGTCCACGATGTAATAATCAGAGCCGCGCTTTTCGATCTGCGCATGAGAGCGCGAGACACGGGGTTCGGCAATGACGACGTCGTTATCCTGCCGCCTTCCGATCGTTACTACCGGCTTTGATAGCACATATCGATCCTGCTTGCCGCCTAGGTCGATCAGAAGTTCCGCGTCCATGAGTCTTTCAACAGGCGCACCGCTCACAGTCACCTCCTCGGGAGGTCCCGCACGTTCTGGTTACCGCAGAAAATAAACCTTGTGGCGAATTGGATGCAACTCTCCACGCCTTTGATTCCAGAGTGATTCTGACGAGAGTTATCCATCTCTAAAGCATCTTCCTTCGCTCTGCTTTAGAATAGCGGGGACTTTAAGGAAGACCATGGAACACAACTTACTCACCGCCCGACTCACACGCTCCGTACTGATTTCGGAGAAGACCAAACATTTGGAGTTCGATATCGAGGAGGTCGATACGTTCGACTTTCTAGCCGGGCAGTTCGTCTCGGTTCGAGAGCCACGCGGAGACAAGTTCGTGACCCGAGCCTACTCCATTGCCTCTCCGCCACGCGGTGATAACACGTTCGATCTCTGCCTGAATCGCGTCGATGAAGGGTTTATGTCCAACTTTCTCTGCGACCGGATGGTTGGGGAAGCTGCGCGTTTTCACGGGCCCCACGGTTTATTTGTCTTCAAACCGGAGATTGAGGATGTGATTTTTGTCGCCACCGGTACAGGGGTCGCGCCGTTCCGTTCAATGGCGCAGGACCTGCTCGGATGCAACAGCAGCGGAGAATCACGGCACAAGGAAAGAAACATCTACTTGGTCTACGGCACTCGATACCCTGAGGACATTTACTACCAGGAAGAGTTTGAGCAGCTCGCGGCTGAGCATCCGAACTTCCATTACGTTGCTACTCTGAGCCGTGCTCCAGAGAACTGGACCGGCGCACGTGGATACGTGCAGGAACATGTAAAGAAAATTGTGGGAGATCGCAAGGACATGCACGTCTACATTTGCGGCCTCAACGAAATGGTTTCCTCTGTTCGCAAGTTGCTGGTAGAAGATTGCGGATGGGAGAAGAAGCGCGTGATCTACGAACGTTACGACTAGATACTCGCTCCCTGAAATTCCAGATTTGCCCTGATCTCCTCGGCGGATTGGATTAGACAACTGGCGATTCAGAATGCAATCAGCGTCTAAGTAGTTAGCTGCAGAATGTCTTCCAAAATGCACCGAGTGAGCTAAACGGAGCAGCACCTCGTAACTTCCTGGATTAGCATGGGTTTGATAGCTCAACGGGCAATACGCGCTCGACGAAAGGCTTACTGAATGAAAAGCGCACGTTTCAACCGAATACTGGTACTCGCACTATTGATGCTCGCAGTGCCGATCGCATCGTTTGCGGGAGTCTTCATCTCGATCACAGTGGCACCTCCACCGTTGCCTGTTTATGTGCAACCAGTTTGCCCGCAACCGGGCTACATGTGGGCTCCCGGCTACTGGGCTTGGGGCGATGAGGGGTACTTTTGGGTTCCCGGAACCTGGGTACCTGCACCTGCCGTCGGCATGCTTTGGACTCCTGGGTATTGGGGATGGAGCGACGGAAACTATCGATGGAACACCGGCTATTGGGGACCGCATGTCGGCTTCTATGGCGGAGTGAACTACGGATTCGGCTATGGCGGGGCTGGCTTTGGCGGCGGTGAGTGGCGCCATGGCGGATTCTTCTATAACAGTGCGGTGGTGAACGTGAACCGCACGCAAGTTACAAACGTCTACGTAAACAACACCGTGATCGTCAACAACAATGTTCACGTTAGCTACAACGGCGGTAACGGCGGCATCCAGAGAGCTCCTTCTCCCATGGAACAGCAGTTTGCGCACGAAAACCACATTCAGGCGACGCACGAGCAGGCGCAGCACGAAACCGCAGCCGGCCAGAACAGACAGTTGTTGGTTAAGAACAACGGAGGTCGGCCCGCAATCGCTGCAACAGGGCGACCAGGTGATTTCTCGGCCAGGAGCGTAGTTCCAGCCAAGGCTGCCGGAGGCAGAGTGGAACCCGTAAGCCTGAATGCATCGGCGAGGAATATGCCTTCTGCATCCGCCTCACGGCCAGGCGCACCTGCTGCTACCCGCAACAACGTTCCAAGACCGCCCAGTGCGTCTAACAGCAACAGAGGCCCGGCGGGCAATCGCGGTCCGGCAGCATCAGCGTCGCGGTCTCCGGTCACCGCAAATACTTCACGGCCCAACACTGGAAGCAATCAGCCGCAAACACGTTCCAATCCAACGGCTACTCGTTCCAATCCCGCGCCCAACAATGCTCGGTCAAACGCCCCAGCTCCGCAACGAACACAGGCGACGGCTCATCCCAGCCCGCATCAGGAACAAGGGAAGTCGAACGAGCACGAAAAGGAAAAGCGATAGAAACCACGTAACAAAAGCGCAGAGCCCATGGAGCACCCGAAGCCGTATTGGCCGGGTGCTCTTCTTCTTGTTCTTGCCTAGTCAGCGCTGAAAAGGGATGACACGTTCGCTCATGCGTGAGATCGTTTTACGTGACGCAGAAGCCCCTGTGGTACCGCTAATCGTGACAGGGAGGTACGATGAGCACGGCTCGACTCAGTCCTGAGATTTCTCCTTACAAACGGCTCTACTATCTGGATAATCTTCGCTCGTTCATTGTGTTAACTGTCGTTGTCTTCCATGCCGCAATGTCTTTCATGGCCTTTGCTCCCGCATGGTGGCCAGTACTTGATCCTCAGAAGAGTTTGTTCTTCACCGGCGTCGTGCTTCTTACCGATGTCCCGATCATGCCCATCCTGTTCATGATCGCTGGGTATTTCGGAATTTCTTCACTGGCCAACAAAGGGCAAGGTATTTTCTGGCGAGACAAGTTGCTGAGAATAGTGCTTCCGTGGATTCTTGGGTTCTTGATTATTGCTCCAACCTCTCCTTACATCTGGCTGTTCGCCCGAAATCTGAATCCGTCATTTGATCACTTCTGGTTGCACATGTTTTTCACGAAGACGTTTAATACGCAGGGCGCACTCTGGTTTTTGGGCGTGCTCACAGTCTTCTATCTAGCGCTCTCATTCGCTTACTGGATCTACAAACCACTGGGCAAGGTTATTCAGAAATCCGGGCGGCCGGGATGGGCATTCTTTCTCGTCTTCCTGCTTGTGCCTAGCGCGGTGTTTATTGCTGTTAACCAATTCTGGTACGACTTCTCCTGGGTTCCGGTGAAGTATGTTCTTTGGATCCAGCCGACGCGTGTCTCTCTGGAAGCTTTTTACTTCGCGCTCGGGGTCTACGCCTATCGTCGAAGATGGTTCGGTTCTGACGGGTATAAACCGAACTTCGCCCTGTGGCTACCCTTGGCGGTGGTTTCCGGCGCAGTTTTCCTCTGGTACAAGTTGCAATTCGGCTTCTTGATGTCGCGACTGCCGGTTCGAATCGGCCATGGATTGCTGCACTGTTTCTTCTGTCTCAGCGCAACGGCCGCCCTACTTGGAATCTTCCAAACCTATTTGGACAGGACTTCTGCCTTTCTCGCGAAACTCGCCGCAAGTTCGTATGCCATTTACTGGGTTCACATGCCGATTGTGCTGCTCTCAGGTTTGGCCATCAGGGGATTCCACTGGAATATCTATGTCAAATATATTGCTGTATGCATTCTGTCGCTGACTGGAAGTTTCCTGGTCGGAGCCTATGGCTTAGGCTGGCTCCCCATGTTTGCGGGAAAGAAAGCGAACACTGGGTCCGCAGTATCTCAGTGAGCGAAGGACAGAATCGAAGGCGCGAAGCGCTGCACTCCCAAGACAGCTATGCCGAGCATTGCCTGGAGGGCCGTGGCAGCTACGAAGCGGAACAGGAGCGTCCTTTGCGGGAGGCGCTTCGCGACTAGAGCGGTTCCTAAGTAGTTATATCCGGAGCGGCGGGAATGGAGTAAGTTTTGGTTGGCGATTTCTCCGTGAAGACATAAAGCGATGCCACGAGCATATTCGGATGA